>JAAOBB010000140.1_pt1 | contig 20743 bp, 28 predicted proteins | sample 7267541 | NCBI WGS metagenome assembly JAAOBB01 (sample SAMN14345205, study PRJNA599270) | viral metagenome | isolation source: viral-like particles (VLPs) isolated from bee gut | host: Apis mellifera | place: Switzerland:Lausanne | collected 2017-01/2018-02 | reverse complement strand
CGATTAGTATCGATTCCAAATAGCCAGCCGTTTAACATCGAAATTGGTAGGCAAACGTACTCTTGTAAACCTTGTTTTGAAGGTGTGGTCATCATGACCATACCTGAGCTTAATACTTGATGTCGCTTGATTCTTTTAAGCTGAGCAGCCCAATCTAACCCGATATTTTCACATACAGGTTTCATGGCAATATATGGTTTGTTTTCGTGATTGAGTACGATTAAAGATTGATTGTGAAACTGAATTGTTTCTAGTTTTGTATTGTTCATTTCTACATCCTCGTTGATTTTATAATTATCCCATTTTGAGTGGGCGATCAGGAGCTCAAAACTGCAACGAGACAGCGGACGTATTCCCCGAAGGTATTGTATTAGTCGCACTCCCGACCATAAAATCTGGACATAAAAAAGCCGCATTTCTATCGGGTGCGGTTTCCGCTCGCTGTATGGTGTTTTGAGCACCTTGTTAAAATATATATTAATTTAATAAGAGAAGTCAACTACTATTATTAATAGGTGCCAAGAGGCTCAAAAGCCCAACAAAAAAAGGCTGGAGTTATTCCTCTTACGAGTATTGTATTCCTCACCCTCTCGGCATTGAATTTTAGATGTTAAACCCTCGTTAGAGGGTTATATAATTTAGCCTACTAAGCATTAACTATAATCATGGTTTTGGCATTGTAATAACTTTAGATTCTTCTGTAACGGCTTTTGTTTTTGCTATTTTGAGGGCTTCTTCAAAATCTTGCTTATTATTTTTCACTAATTCATCTACTTTATTATATTTATCTAATTTATTAGGATTTTTAATATCTAATTCCCATAAACCTAAATAAATGGATTCATACATATTTTTAGGTGTGTCCGACTCGTTTAATTTATTTATATTATTCATAGTTTTTTCTAAAAAATTCTGAAAATAACTATCAGAAGTTACGCATTTTTTCAAAACTGGGAACATAACATTATCTTTAGTTCCGACGCAGATTAAATCAAGTTTACTGCCTTTATTAATATTCATTGCGTCATCTTTATTTTTCAATTCTAGTGATACATATTCAAATTGATTTTTACCATTTGCCACGACGAAAGGATCGCCAAGTAAATCCGTTTTTACACCTGATGCTACAGTTTTAATGTTAACTAGTTTATTATTATATGTCTTCTCATATTTGTATTGATTATTGCTATATTCATTTATTAATTGTGATGCGTTTACTATAGGTAAAGATTTGTTTATTAGTGAATTGCCACCATTTTTAAAAACAGCAATATCATCTTTTATTAACATCTCAATGAGTCTTTTCGCATTATCATTCGCAGATGAGTTAAAACTAGCTAAAGTCAGTACAGTTAAAGCAATTATTTTTTTCATGTTTCATTTCCATTTATCCTAAATGAAAACAAAATAGCAAAATAATCAAATTGGTGCAAATTTTCCACCAATACAAACTAATTTACTATGCCAATTAGAGCCATATAAATCGCCGTTATGCTCTATTGATATTATTTTATAGTCACCATTATATTCGGTTAATTTCGATTCAATGCGAACTAGCGAGCCAATGCGGTATTGAGGGTTGCAAAGGGTTGTAACCTCAAGCCCCTTATCTGTTTTTTGCGGACTGCCTATCATTCCCGTTGTACGCGAAATTACCCACCCTTCATTGTTTGCAAGCGCCTTGTCCTTTGGAATAACAACTAACTGATCATCTTGAATAGACCAATCAGCATTGTTATTGATCGCGATTTTATGCATAACGTCACGAGTATCACACATCAACACCTTGCCACGGGGCAAAGCCCTGTCATTTGGCAGGTGAATCCTGCTACGCTGAACACCAAAACTACTTACAGCTTCGTTAAGAAAATCGCTATCTTTTTGCCCTTTTTCCATCGTTTTGATAATGGTTTTCTCTGTATAAGCCCTATGACCGTCAGCGCATTTCATTGTTGTGATAATGTCCTGACCTGTTAATTTATTTTCTACAGTTAAGATATCGCCGCAGAAAATCAATCTTAGTACATCATCTTTATAGCAGACTGATAACTCTAAAAAACTATACTGTTTGCTAGTTATTAAATTACGATTATTTTCATTGAGATTATAAACGGAGATTTCGCCCGTATTTGGCTCTGACGCTAGCGTTTTTTTAATAGAAAATGTGACGCGGAGGTTATTTATAACGATGCTTTCCTTGCGATTACCTATTTTAACCGCTAAAACCCTGCCGAATTGACGCACGCCATTCTCCTTTTTCCATTATCACGATTTGCATTCTACTGTTGAAATCCTCTTTAGATGTCGCGTTAACTCCGCGCCCAGATTTGTCTTTAAGAACTAACACAAACGGTAAATTAAACTCTATTAGGGATGGGCTACCAACCGATAGCCCTTTATTTTTCGTAATAAATTTATTTTTATCAATGTCGAATAAATCAAATTGATAGCCACGTAAAACGGCATTATATCTTAACGTCAATTTTAGATTCATATCGTATAGTGAAAATGACTGCTCTAATACGTCATCTGATGTTGTTTGTATAATGTACATTTATAATTTTCCTCCAGTAAACACTTCATATCCAGATTGCAACACAGAATCCTGTTTAACCTCCTGCGGCTGGACTCTCCCCAAATTACGCACTTTCGGTTTATGGATTTTAAAACCGTTAGCCGTTTGAGTTTCAACAATGAATATCTCACGAAAGGTTATGGTAAATTCACCTGAAGTATTTTGTTTTTGAGTTAATCCTACGGAGGTTATAACCATGTTTTTATATTGCCTAGAATTAGTTTGTAACGTTACAGGCTCACCACTACGCTGAATTGCTAACAGTTTTTCATGAGCATCACTGATGCGGTCTGATGATGAATTATTTAAATTTGGTGTTTGATAATCAGGGAGAAAATCAGCAACGACATTATTAACTGTTTTTTCGACAGTCTGATTACGCGATTCATAATATCGTCGCAATTGTTTCTCTGCCTGTTCCGTTATAGGTCGGATGTCCATAGGTAACGGATATTCGGGAAAATCGTAACCTAAAATACGATCAATTGACGGCGTGTTAACCTCGTAACTAACAACCAAACCGTTAACGGTGACTTCTTTAGGGTCTAAAACCGCATGATCGGCAATATTAGCGCCGTTTTCTATTGGGTTTTCCGTTACCCTTAGCTTTGATGTGTGTTGCTCTACGGTGTTAATATCAAGGCTGAACGTGCCAGCCTCTGTAATTATCAAACCTGTGTTTGATGCTGATTTATTTAATATAGATTGAAACATTAGTTAGATCCTAGTGCAGTTGTTGAATTGTCGGCTATTTTTTGAATTTCACCTGTCGCTAGATTGTTTAAATAATTTAAGCCCTCCTGCGGTGTGGTCACGTTCATTGTGTTATTGATTGTTACAGCATTGTTATTGCTAATATTTGTATTGCGATTTGAGTTATTTGTTGTATTGGTATTAGTATTTTTTATTACACCAGCGCTAGCACTGGCTGACGGTGATATTTTTATTTGATGTTGTCGTTTAACTAAAACTGTATTTTCAGTTTTAGCATCTGCATCTTTTTTATCATCGAATAATCCTGTCCAAGATAACGCGCTCTTGACTTTCCCACCGACTGTATCAATGAATCCAAAAAATTTATTTTTAATCCATTTAATAGCGTCACCGAAGGGCTTGGTGATTGATTTATATACATTAGTGAATTTACCACCGATCTTCTTAGTTGTATCGCCAACATCATTCAGCCAACCTGTAAATAAATTTTTAACAAAATTCCACGCGGTTTTAAATGGTGATGTTACAAAATCCCAAATTGCCCATAACGTATCACCGATTTTGTCTGTTACTGATGTTGTATCATCCTCCCAGATATCAAACAAATCATTTATAAAATCCCACGCGGCAATAAATGGTGCGGTTATTAAACTCCAAATTAATTTAAATATATCGCCGATACCATTAACCACATCACCAGCATCTAGACCCAACGCGTCCATAATGGCGCAAATCGCATTGTACGCCAATCTGAATGGTAATGTTATTAAACTAATGATAAAATTGAATATTTTACCAATTCTATCTACTGTTTTACTGGCGTTTTTCTCGGACATGCCAAAAAACATTAATATGTTTTTAAATAAATTAGCTAATGCGGATTTGATTTTTGAAAAAAGCGATTTGATACCATTTATTAAGGCGTTAAACAATCGATTTGATAATGATTTAATTTTTTCACTATCGCCATTCCACAACGCCTTAATCAGTTCCCAGAAATCTTTGATAAATTCCCAAGCGGTTTTTGCTCCATCAATTAACGGTTGCCAATACTCGCCAAACAGGCTATTGCCACCATTCATGTAGACCATGAGATCATCAATGAGCAATAACAATCCAGTTAATAACCCAATAACGATACCGATCGGACTAAATAAAAATGCTCGGTTTAGAATTGCCCACGCAACACCAAATGCGATAATTGCATTTTTCCAGCCAATCGTTGATTTAATGATCATATCCAGAAATTTAATAAAATTAACAAACATCTGAATGGTTAATCCAACAAATTTTATAATTTTTGTAATGCCATTAGCGATCAGGTCTTTATTAATCGTGAGCCAATTACGAAAACCACCGATTAGATTAGTCAACGCGGGAGCTAGATTTAAGGCAATTTTGGTTTTAATGCTATCAATTGCCAGACCCGTTCGATTCATTTCACGTTTGTATCGTTCAGCCTGCACCAGCTCTTTTTGTGAAATTTTAAATAAAGCATCTTTTTTAATCGCCAGTTCTTTGGCTTTTTCAATGACATCATTAAACGCGCGAGCTATTTTTTTCCCGTACAGAATACCTATAGCGATCAAACCAGCAATGCCAAGTTTCAGTTTGCTAATTTTAGACCTAGTTTTGTCTGCCGCTTTGCCTGCCTCTTTGGTTGATTTGTTGGTTTCCTGTATGGCTCGGTTTACATCACTCTGCATCTGATTGGTTGCATTTGATAGCTGATTAGCGCCTGTTTGTAATGTGTTAACCACTTTAGCAATATCGCCAGCCTTAGAGGCATCAACACCAATTTTTATTAAAAACTCCTCTAAAAACATATCATGCCTCATTCTGCCGTTTTTCGGCTAATTTCATTTCAGCTATCACATTATGCATGTCAATAACATCATCTAGGGAATAAACCGTTCTGAGTTCGTGGAGCGTGGCAAATTTATTTACGATAACGCCCCACACAAACCAATCTATATCGTCGTCACCTTCTGCGCTATCGCCTCCAAGTTGAGCGTATTTAGATTGGACAATATCCCACTTGGTAAAAAACCCAAAAAATGGAACTTCAATCCCTCAAAAATCACTTGATAGTAATGGCTTCGATGAGTATTAAAAAAATCGCTGGCTTCTTGAGGTTTGTGAAATAGAACTGTTTTTCCATTTTCATCAACAGCGGTAACATAGGTCAGAATAAATTTTTCTATTTCCTCAAACTGTTCTGTACCGATATTCGATGCTAATTGACCAAAATCAAAACCCGTCTTATTGCCGTCTAATGAAAAACAGCCCTTTAAAAGAGCCGTTAATTTTTTGAGGTATTTGTTAGCCTTAAAAAAATCTGCTTGTCTGAATGTGTAGGTTACGCTATCAATCGTAAAATCTAAATCTGCCATTATAAACCGCCCTTAATATTAAATTCTGCTTTAGTCGCTTTGAATGTCCACGTTACGCCGTTGTGAGATGTTCCGCGCGCGTGTGTTGGTGAGGTTGTAAACCAGCAACCAGTTAATAGGAATTCATCACCGTTGCGCAAATCGTTGTATGTTATTAATTTACCCGTTGCTGTTGTTGGGTTATTAATTTGAGAATTACGCAGTTGATTTAACCTCTCGTTAGTTTCCGTGTGTTGTAGCGTTTTGATTGTCACAGTCGCACCACGATTACAGGAGTGCACAAAAACACCACTGCCATTGATGCCGTACGTGATATCGCCGTCATCGCCAATAGGTGCAATACTGATAACATCCTGCGCATTTTCAAATCCTGTAATTTCGTAGCCGTCAATTGTGAGGACAGCATCCTCCATTGAAAATGATTTAGTCATAAATTTTACCTGTTAAATTGAACAATAATATCAACGCTATGACCTGCACCAGCCAATTTTAACGCGCAATTGATAGGCATCATTTTACGCGCCTCTCGATCGGCAATGTCCTGCGTCTCAAATGAATCTGAATAGAAATAATAACCGTTAATTTGGTCACCATATGACAATCCGCCCAAATCCCCTAAGGTCCATTTGCCCAGACCTAAAAACCCGTTTTTAATGAATTGCTCACCGATAACTTTAATGGAGCTGATTAGAATCTCCTGACCTCGATCAGTTTGTGGGATTTTGGTTGGTTGCCCCTGTAGAGTATTGAATGCCTGAATCTGCACAGCATTAATAAACGCGTCTAGCCCAGTAGTTTCATCAATAAACGTACCGCCCAGCATTACGCCCTCAGCCAACATATTAACGCCTGCATAATCGGTATAATAATTGATACCTAATCGCCTGCATTTTGTAGCCTCATTAACTGTGATTTTGTCATCAGATGTTACACTGGTTTGCTGTTTAAATTTAACGGTTTTTGCAGTATTTATCCCGTTCCAAACCGTAGTTAATGCAATGCCCAGTAATTCGGCGGCGGCATGAACATTGCCCGTATTGTTATACTGCACCATTAAACGCCCGCTATTGCGTTTAGACAGCGTTTTGAGAGGGTTTTTATCATTATATTCAATGTTTGCAGGTCGCGTTTCAGTGTACGCCAAAATTTTAGCATTTTCGACGCCCTGAGAGGCTATCCAGTCGTGTGCCTCAATTAGTTCAGCATCTGTTATTGTGTTAGCAAAATACGCGCCGTACCAGTTTTGGTGTTGATTTTGGAGGGCGTTAAGAGCCTCTGAAATACTCTCCTTTTTGTGTTTTGTCATCCATTCGCCCTCAACGAGAGTCGCTCTGCCAGCAATTAAATTCGTGAGTTCGCCTATATAAGTCCCATTCTCTCCTGAATCGAATGCATACCCAAAACTAGCATCCCGTCCGTCCGCCATAGCAAACATAAAAAAACGATTACCGACCGCGTCATAATTGAATATAGCGCCACTCCCTACCAATCTCGCGTCAATAATCCCCGCGACATCGGTTAAATTTGATACGCTAGAAAAATCCAATTTATCAGCAGTAATGATCTTACCGTTCAGATAAAACGAAAAATAACCATCCGTGATATTTTTGAATTGAATATAAGTAGCAGACAGTGTCGAACCGTTAATTTTTGCCTTAGTATCAGGCACTTGCACCTCTTGACGCCAATATTTAGCAATAATAGCGTTTTTTGGTTTCGGTCTAGCTGAAAACAATGCCAATGCCGCCCTATATGCATCCGAGTTAGTGCCGAACATCGTTGCAACCTGATTTGCATCAGATACAACCACATAGCGCAAATTAGGGTTTGCACATTTTTCACTGGTAAAAATTGCCGCAACACTAAAATCGCGTTTTTGTGCTCCCTGTGGTGATTGTTGTAGTGTAACGTCTACAACCTGACTAATTGGTAAACTCATTGTTAACCTCGTATTAAATTGAAATTTACTGTATCGCCGCGATTTACTGAAATTTTGACGATTGGATTAATTGAAAATATTAGATCGACTTGCGCCCGCTCCTCTTTACCGCCTGCAATAGCAGTAGGCAGGCTTCGAATTTGTGAGCATCGTAGATATCCCATGCCCAAACTTTTTAATCGTTGCCATACAGGAGTTAATCGCATTGATTCGGTTAGTTTGCACAGCAAATCATAGGAATTTTTACCGTAGGCGTTAACTGAAATAGTCACCTCTCTAACTGTTGATGCCGATTCCTCCTCATCAATACCATTAAATTTTAATTCCGTTCCAATGTCGGATTGGTAGGAATTTAATACGGTAACGAAATGATCCAGTTTTGAGACATCCTGCATATTGTTGGCATCAAATACAATAGATTCAGGTAACGTCAAAACCTCCGCTATCATGCGCCTGACTGCCGTCATATCGAGTCGCGAGACAGTCGTAATAACCATAATCACTCCATATTGAATTAGATATAATTTTGTATCTCATACCGTGATGATGAAATAACATGCCGTTAGTTAATTCAGTTTTAGAAAACACTCGCACAGTTGGGTTAAATCTGTCGCCCTCAGGTAATATCTGTAAATCATCATTGCTAGCTGGCTGGATAATGCACGTAATAGCACCTAAATCATCGAAATTAACTTTAGTTGCAAAAAATGGATCATTTAAAAATTGTGATATTAGTTCACGTTTCATTTCTCCCTAACCTCGTACGTTATAGATGCACGCAACTGACCAGTATCAATCAATGGTTTATTTGCATCGGGCGCGCGCCGTTTCTTCTTGTCTTTAACTGGTGCTAATTTACGTCTAGTTGTTTCTGCTGTATTAGGTTGAAATTCACCGTCAGTGATTTTTTCTACAATTTGCCCACGCAGATACGCGCCAATTTCAGAAAAAGCCTTTCTGGGTGTAATTTGACCAGATAAGCATTCGGAAACCATGACGTTAGTTAGATTCCCTAAGTTTTCGCTTTCTTCCGATGCTGTAGAGCGCATAAATGACCGTTCAGGGATGCCACGTTCAGGTACGCCAAACTCATGAATAATACCGAGCTCAGCGTTGGTTATTTCGCCAGAATCCTTGCGTGATTTTCCATCATTAGGAATACCTACAACTAACTGCATGCGGTTGAGTTGTTCCGCTCGTTTCATCACCTGTTTTAGCCGTTTACATATTTCCAGCTCGCTCATCCGATAATTCCTATTGGAGTAATCAAGCGGCGTAATCGTAAATATTCCTGACCGTATGACGTCGATGTCAAATCGTAGTCGCTAGGATTGCCTGATGATGTGTTTTGAGATGTGTAACCAATTGATAGACCGCCAATCTGTGCGCCGTATAAGCAAAAAGTCCAAGCTCGTACAACTTGCCCCAAACTTTTTTACTCACTACCAGCTCACTACTTTCTAAAAAATGATTGATTGTGTTGTCATCGACCTTTTCAAATTCAGGGTATTCATCGCGAAATTGCATAAATACCCTCGTTTTTAGGATTTGTAATCAACGTACTGCGCTGATTTTGGCTCTTTCCACATCACTGCGCTAAATGCCGAGCGGTAGCCGCTTTGATATGTGAGCAAATCTTTTCTATGAGTTTCTAACAGTTCAGGCATGCGAACTTTCATCTCTAAATAATCTTCGTCATGTGTATAAATAACTAGGCGAGATTTATTTTCATTGATTTGTTTAGCATATCCCGCAGGGATTTTTACAAAATTAACATTAAAAGATTGATTTTGTGATGCTTTCCGTAACGAAGCCATCACGCGATCCATTGCCGCTATTGGTAATAAATCAGTACCAACAATGGTCGGATTTGGGTCAAATTTTTGCATAGCTGTCATGAAATCTGATGCATCCATTGCAATATTCGTTGGCTGAATAGTATATTTAGAACGCGCCCAAACTTTGTCATAGGCGGTTAAAATCATTTTAACAAAATCATCGGGTGTCATTTCTTCCAGTGTTTTCCCTGATGCATCATTGTAAATATTCACTTGAGAGCCAGTTAACAACCCTTCTTGACCACTCGATTGCTCATGTCCAACATAACCAGCATATTGGATTGTCGCTAATGCATTGTCATAAAGATCATTTTGTTTTTTCAATGGTAAATTGATATCTAAACGCTGAGCTTTTTCAACTTCTTGTTGAGTATAAATTAATCCTTTAGCCCATTGCACGACTGGAGCTTTTTTATATATGATTTCACTATCAATAGTTTCTAATGACGTTGTTTTAATGCCAATCACACCATTTTTAACAGAGCCGCGCACTTCTGTTACACCATATTCAAATTCTTCAACACCAAATTCTAATCCCTCTGTGACAGGCACAGCTTCGCCGATATTAATTTCTGGTAATTTTTTTTCTTGTAACTGTTTATCACGCTCTAATAACTGTTCTGTGATAATGTCGCTATAATCTACATTTTCGTACGCCATTATGCTTTAGCTCCTTTTGTTTCAATTTTTACCGATTGAACATAACCTAACGTGATTGCGGCGCAGTTATTGCCATTGCTAACACGTTCAACCCAATAACCTAAATCAATGTTGCCCTCAGCTACATTTGTAATTTTTCCTGAATCGTCGCCCGTTGAAATGATATAAACACGATCACCTCGTTTTAATGTCACTCCACTCACCGCTAACGCCACAACAGAATCACCATGTGAGAAATGACCTATATTGATTTGACGATTAGCAGGGTGTACATCGCCGTAAATATCACGAACAATAATGCCGTGAATTAAATCATTTGCTGATTCGATCGCCTTGATACCACCGTCCGCATTAACTGCAACGAAAGTACCGCACAATAAATTTTTACCTGTTAAATTTTCTTCACCCCATACCTTGCTGTCTGAGCTAGATACACGGTAAATAGAGCCGGGTTGCATTGTCCCCTGATCTGAATCCCAACTTGTAAAACTGTAACCCATTATTTACCTCCTAAGCGTGCGCTGGCTGATTTTGTTTGTTTACTCTGACTATCATTAAGTAGACTTGAAATAGTGCTGTTCTTTTTCGCGCTTGTAGCAACAAGCCCAGCATAAGCCGCTCTAATTTCAGCATCGGTTAATTTCGCCGCTTGCTCTTTGCTATAGATGCCATGATCGACTAACACGCTAATACGAACATCACGTGCACTTTTGGCATCATTGAGCTTAACTTTCGGAAATCTGGCTTTAGCATCATTAACAACACTACCCATGTCTTTTTCCGCCTCCAATTCTTCGACCCGCGCTTTTAACTCGTCACGTTCTTTTTTAACAGCTTCAAGCTCGGCGGTTAATGCTACAATTTGAGCATCTTTTTGATCGTCACCAGTATTTGGTGTGTCATCGTTTAATGCTTCAAGTTGGGCTTTTAGCTCATCGATTTGTTTTTGAAGCGCTTCAGCTTTAGATTTTGATTCGTCGTCTTCTTTACCTTGAACTTCTTCTAACTGCGCCATTAATTCATCAATTTTTTTATTGATTTCCTCAGCGGATAAACCCGAATCAGTTAACAACTTTTTTATAGCGTCAACAAGCCACGCTTTTTTTGCATGAAATTTCATTTTTTCTCCTGTTTTTGATTTACTATCATTCAATCGACAATCAGAGCCAGCGCGACCCTCTGCAACAATGGCAACGTGATTAACTCTGATGTTTTTATGATAAAATTGACCGTTAATTTCTTGAATGTCGGCAGGCTCATAACCAACCGATAGCTCACGGATATCTTTGTCTTTGAGTAGTTCAATTGCTGATTTGTCCTGAATAAACGCATCACATACAATGTAATTACTCTCGACGCGCGGATTTTGAACATGCCCAACCGTTTTACTTTTCCAGTCATTAGCATCAACAGCTTTTTTGTCTGGGTGTGTAATAGTGATTGGCATTCCGTTAATGGATTTCAGTGTTTCAGGTTTACTCAATTCATCGAGTGTGCGATTAACATTAACAATCTGATTTGCTCTGCTATCTGTTAGCCCTATCTCATGACCGTAATACTGTAAAACTGCGCCTTTAGTGATTTTTGCGGTCGTTTTAATGTAGCCCTGTGGTGTTATCTCCCAAGCCATAAAACCTCTCTATGTTTGTTTTGGGCACGAATAACCCTACCTAGTAAAAGGCATTGATTAATTAGATATGATTAAAATTTAATGTAAGGAATTGCTAGACAGCGGCACTGGTAATCTTCACCGCATTTACCGATAAACGCTTTAATAGAGGATCGTTTTTTCCATGTTTTACCCTCATCATCTGAGTAGACGGTTGGGTCTGAATATTTACACAGCATGTTATTTAAAACTCGGTGAGAGTCTCGTTCGCGCGCGTCACCCGTACCTTTCCATTTGTAGATATCGAAACCCAATTTTTTATTTCGCTCCTCCTCAAAATCGGCATTGATTTTTGCTGTCTGGTCTCTCGCTATTAGTTTGGCGCGTGAATACGAAACATTGCCGCGCTCTCTAATCTCATTGATCAACCCGCCGTGCCTGAAACCTTTTTTATAGTTGGTAAAAACATTTGACCCAATATCATTAATAAAATCGTTTTTAATCGATGTGATTAGCTCAACATTTCGATCAATGGCTAGCGCTAACGTATCGGCTAACGTCTCCCTCTCAATGATGCTAGTCAGATCGACGCCAAATGCATTTTGAAAATTTCGGGTAAACTGGGTTTTGTTTTGATAATGGATTTTATCAACGAATCGAGTAGCGAGAATCTTAGCTTTTTCTTCGATTCTCTCGCCAGCGATTGACGCTAAAACCTCAATGAGCGTATTAATATAATCATCGTCGCTAATCGCTACAGCATCAGTTAGATTTTTTTTACTCAGCGCTGTAGTGATACGGTTAACCATTGTGCGGATAAAATCAGCGAGCGCCCGACGATAATAGACCTCTGCGCGTTTACTCGGAGTGGTTGGAGGTAAAAATCTGTCACGACCCTGCAGGGAATTCTGTAGTAGGGAATAAATCGCCATCTCTAAAATCATCCTCAGTTGTATTGATGAGCAGACCACGTGCGATTAATTCTGTTTGAGCAACTGTATCAGGAATAATACCCGCAGTAACCAACCCTGAATAAGCGCTAGCAAACTGATTAAACCTCACTGCCTCTTTGTCCTCATTGGTCATTTTTATTGTAGGATATTCAAACGTTAACCCATGATTAGGCATCATTTTGTCTAGAATGAATTTATCAATAAATTCTTGAGCAGGTCGTAATCTACTTTCCTGCAAACCGTTTATTGTGCCGTGATAGGATTCTAGGTCATCCTCACCTGTAGAAAATCCGCTAGCAGATAGCCCAAATAGCACCGTAATAGGTCTATCTAGCGCGCCAGCAGTAACTGTTATCAATTTAGTGAGTATTTCAGATAAACCGCTGTATGTTGCTGTTTTTTGCTCCCATCGTCCCTGCGCCTCACTGTTACCAGCGTCCAACACAATAGCATTTACAGACGATTTGGTTTGATTAATTAGGTGGATAAACTTTTTAATCTCATCCTCTTTACCTGCCGCTATTTTAGCGATTAAATCAGGCACAAATAGAACATCAACATTACTATCCTGTACGATGTCACCAATGCAGGTCATGACCGTATCAAATAATCGAATCGAATTATATTTATTCTGCAAATCGGATGTGCCATAGGTTTTTTTATCGGTTAGTTTCGATTTACCTAGTTTCAATCTATGACATCGTGAGTGATGGACTTTGTTGTTATTACCAATTGTATAGTAGATTGGTTTACCGAAATTAGCCGATTTTAAATCGTCATCGATTTTTTCATTCGGTGTAAATTCGCCTTTCGTTAAAACGATAAATCGCTGTATGTCCTCTGTATCTGAATACGGCTGTGATAAATTATCAGCATCTGTTATAGCCACTATCAAGGCGTCACCATACAACGAGCTGAATATTAAAAAATTTTCCCGAATATCATTAATGTTTAGCCTGTTTTCCTTCTCAATAACCAGTTTTAGCAAATTTTCATCATAATCACCGCTAAATGTTCGTGGTAATTTGAGCATATCCTCTGCTGTTTTATTAATGTATTTACCTGTCAACCATGAATTGTCATACATATTGAACAACTCACGATCGGAGATTCTTTTATTTGAATATCTAACCGCGTTATTTTTTGTGCCTAGTGATGTTACTAGGCTTTCCATTGAATCAATTAGGTGAGTTTGTGTCATAAAACATCCCAAATAGTTGTGATTTGTTTTCCGAATATTGCATTTAACCCGTCTGATGTCGTATCGACCTGATCGTCATGTGCACCATTCGGAAATTGCGCATGTTCTGTAATAAAATCGCTCAACCAGTCAGCCTGTTCTGGTAAATAAACTCGCCCACTCTCAATAAATGGCGCCACATCATTTGCGCGGGTGATTTTATCGATATTGCGTTGAATGGCTATGATCGGAATAACGGGATCTACTGTTTTAGATAACGTTTGTATTAACGTAGTACCGCTAACCTTATCCTCAACATTCATAGAACGAGGTTTAAATTTTTCCCTGTGTTTACACCAAAATCGTGTTGCCATTTTGATTAAATCGGGAGATTCCCATTTACCGCGCAGAATATCTATTAGATAGGCATTACCATCAACACCTAACCCCCACAGAGCAAATACTGTGTAATCGTTCTGCTCCTTAGTTTTCTGAGCGGTATCAACGATAATAATAGTGAATTTCAATTCTGGCAAAATGCGATATGATTTAAACCATTCAGTTTTAAATATCCCGCCATCAGTGATATATGGGTTTTGTTGATAGAGTGCCTCAAAATTAGCAGGCGGCATTATTTTTTTGCGTTCTAACAAAAAATCGAGGCTTTTATGTTCAGGGAATAGTGCTTCGCCCTCTTTTCTGTGTTTCTCGTCTCTAATGGCTATTGCTGGATAACTCAAAACCCTAACCGTGTTATCAGCATTAATTAGTCGCCCTATCGGGTCATCAACGTGCCACCGCGTGAGGATAGCTAATAGTCCAGCCTCCTCACTAAATCGAGTAAAGAAATCATCTGTAAACCAATCCCAAGTCGCATCTCGTATAGCTAAACTATTCGCGTCCTGCCGTCCTCTAATTGGATCGTCGATAATACCTAAATCTAGCGATTCACCAGTTATAGAGCCACGTACTGTAGTGTTTCTAAAATATCCCTCATGGTCGATATATTCGATTATTTCCCTATTGCGTAGGCGTTGGGCGGATATGGTGATTGAGCTTTTGCTCGATATTTGAGTATTAGGAAAAACGCGCTGATAGATTTCACTATCGTAAATACGTTGCAACCTCAGATTAGCACGTATTCCCAGCCGTTCAGAAAATGATGTGTATATAGTTCTGTAATCAGGTAGTTTACCAGCCAGCCATGATATGAAATCAATTATCTGGACTGATTTACCGTGTTGTGGTGGCGCTTGAATTACTAATTTAGGGCGTTTACCGTTTATTAGTTCATGATAGAACTGTTCCAGCTCATTTGCGATTTCCTGTTGCCACCAACCCAGTTTTAAATTTGGGTTGATTAACGTTCGATATTCCCAAAATGAATCTCTAGCCCATCTGATCTTTTGCTCTTTTAGCAGTTCGGCTAATCTCTGGTTTGTTAATTCCATATTTTGCCAACTCCGCCTCAAGTTCATCATCAGATAAATCTTTTATTGGTTTAGGTGACATACTACCGTCTGATGATTGGTGATCGATTGATTGTTTTTCGCTATACCCATGATTAGCCAGCATTAGCTTTACGATAGGAGAATTAAACTCACCTGTTAAACCTTTATTAATCAACTTATTTTCCTGAACTGTCTTAATGGCTTCTAACGTGTCAGAAAATTCATTATCTTTTCTTGCATATTCATACATTGCTTCGCGACTTTTACCTAAATAACACGCTAAACCAGCCACACTTGGTACTACATCGCCAAAAATTTCATAGCCCCCAAGCAAATATTCCTTAGCCTTAATTAAACATTCAGACAGTTCACTTGGACGACCCACTTTTTTCTTATCGCTCGTTTTCATATCAATGTGTTACTTATGTAGTTTTTGTGATTAGAATATCTAAATATGTTGATCGTCCGCTGATTGCGTTTTTTGTTGTAAATGTTTCGCAATTATTAAATAAATGGGAATATTTATTCTCATTGTCCACAAAATCCATAACTTCACTTTTATTGCTGGTGAAATAGAAAAATGGTGGCGTCATCAATTCAAATAGTTTCAACTGAGACAGTAATCCAAAATAATTATTTTTATCTCGATGATACCCCTGATTGGTGTTAATGTACGGAGGATCGATTAAATATAAAACGTTACCGTCGAATTCATCGTTCATTAGCTCGGTAAAACATTTATGAATAGTCTCCACACCCTCCAGATAACCGTCAGCATTAATAGGAGATTTTGACAGACGGTTATAAAACTGCCGTGTTTCTAGTTCATCTATACTATGAACATAATTACCTGCAAAAATTAAATATGACGACAGTGTTATATAGTCTATATATTCACTGTTTTTTAATAGCTCTATTGCTTGGCTTTTTGTTTCTTGTGTTAATGTTGTATCTTTACCTTTATCTCCAATTAGCTTCCACAAATCTTGCCTTAACTGCTCAGTTCTATTTATTTTTGATAGCCGTTCTGTGTAATTATCGTAATCGTTATAAATTACGCGGGCGTTAGGGCATGTATATTTAGCATTATGTGATAGCAGACCTGAACCGCCGAACACGTCAACGATTGTCCAACCAGTGCCGTCACCACATAATTTTTGCAGTTCCCGATTAAATATTTTTAAATAGTTGCGTTTCTGACCTTGAAATGGTAGCGGTGCTTTATTGTATTTTTTCAATGATAGTTAGTTCCATTAAATAAAAACCGCAATTACGCGGCATGGCTGGTTAATATGAATTTTGTATTAAATAGTGTTGACCAATATTTAGCTATTTGTTGGTTAATGCCTTGACTGTCCACATTTGCGCGCCCTGTAATTCTGTAATGGCAATAGAGCATAACCTCTTTGTCTCTGGTGATTCTGTTTTTTCTCGCAAATCATTTAACTGGTCGATGACGGTAGCAATATTTTTTTTACAAATACCAACCGACTCTAACTCAGCTGGGTTGAAATTTGTGTTTACTAATTTTTGACCATAGGTTAACTGTTTCATTGTTTATGTTCTCCATTAGAATAATTAATAATATGGTATTTACTTTCTGGTTAATTCTGAAATTTGATTTTTTAATTTTCGGATACAACGACAATTATTATCATAAAACGTAAACCCATTTATACACATCGGCACCTCATGCGATATACTCTCGCAATTTATCAGCGTTAAAAGAATGGTCAATCATTTTATGCAACGTAATAACCTTGTTAGGGTAACTCGCCATGAATAAATCATCATGACTAAATAAAATGAGATCATTGGGTGGCATTGATTTTATTTTTCCTATTGTCTCATTTAAACACTCAATATCGCTATCACTGAGATAATCCAAATTAGCCATTCGTTTTGGCGTCAACATCCTAGCCCCTGATTGCCTAACATGATAGTTTAGAGATTCTGTAATTTCTTGGTAATGATGAAACGTTTTTTCTAAACCATCGATCATGTTGTGTAGAATTAATAAAACTATTTCATCATTTCTAATCATTGCTAAATCATTTATAACAAAACGACCATATCGCTCTAAATGATACCTATTAGCAAAATAAATAATAGTCTGTATGCGAGATACACATCCAACCCTAGATGCTACATATAGCAGAACCTCTAACCGTTTGGTGTGATCGAGGCGATCAATAAGCATTTGAACCTCTCTTATCGCCCTTTGTCATATTTATACCTTTATTTTTTAGATAATAAAAAACCGCACTAGGCGGTTTGATTAAATATGCAGTTATTTTTTATAACCTCTCGGGATTTTTTATAGTTTATGCATTAAAATTGAATAATTATTTAAATGTCGTGATACGATAAATTAAAACGTTCCAATAGTCCTGCATTATAGATTCTTGCAGAATCAATTTTATGCGTTCGCGTTCATTCGTTACTATTTTTGTAAAACGATCTGAATTGATAAATTTAGTCAGTTTTGCTAATTTACTCGATAATTCGTCGCGTTCAGCATCAACTAGTTGTTGATGCGTTTGCAGTTGCAGATATATAACCACTCTATTTATTAATTTCTCGAATAGATTTTTTGTCCCGATTACACATCTCAATAACATTTAATAGATGTTCGTTGTATTTAAGACTGTCGCCGAACGTCATTGATTTAGGTGGTAAACGAGGCGCACAATCATTTAGCAGGTGTGCTGGTATTGGTTGGTTGACGTAAATTTTGCGCTCTGTCGTACAGGCTGTTAGACACAGCATTAGGCACGAGCTGATTAGCACAGTCATTATTTTTGAGTCGCTCATTAATCTGCTCCTGCCACTCGATTGATTGATTTTCTAATTCGCGTTTTGATTGTTCGTTATCTGCGATAATCTGATTATTTCTAACGATTGTTTGCTGTAGTTGCTCGATTTTATTGGTTAACTCGAATCGCTCGTGTTCGAGCTGTTTTTTTCTCTGATAATCGTCGTAACTAATACGGACGCCTGAAATAATACCGATAACAACACCCACAATAGTAAAAATTTTAAATTTATCCATTAGTGAATATCCCAAAATAATGAAACCATGCGAACGACATGAATTTATCTCCTAACAACAACTAGTGTCTCAATAGGATTATCAGTGTCAACAATCTCAACAATTTTCCAATCCCGTATATCGGTTTCCTGAATTTTATTCCTAGCTATTGATAATGCGTCATCCTGATTTTCAGCTCTAACAATCAGCACCAGATGTCTATCATCAAATGCGTTTTGCCAGTTCATGTTGTAAGAACATAGAAATCTGTTCATAATTAACCTCTCTCAGTTTTATACTAACCCGTTCAAGTAAACCGTTTTACCTCCTCGTTTGATTGCTGTTAACACGAGTTGGCGGTTATTGCTCGGACTAAATCCAATGTGAACCCATTGGTCGTGTTCCTGAATCATTTTATCAAACTGCACACTCGCATCAATCAGGCGTTGGCAAATTTGTTTAGGCGTTCCATACGAACTATGAAAATCAACTGCTAAACCTTTCGTGTGCGCGCTGGTTGATACACCGCCTACACGGGCATTCAAAGCGGGACAGCGGTACCCAGAGGTTATTACTATAGGTTTCCCTAACGCCTGTCTCACTAATTCCAATTTAATAGCGGTTAGTTGGATATTGGGCATTAATTCGTTAGGCACTGAATTATCTATTTTCAATCGGCTAGCCGTTGTTGAACGTGTGAATTCTTCTAATGTAAAATGTTCGGTTAGTTTCATTGTTCAACCTCGTTATCTAATTCCTTGCAATAGCGCCATATGGATCGGATACAAAATTCGAGAATGTGGGCTTAGTCATTAGTCGTCTCCTTTGGCTTTTTTGATTAATCGTTCCTCCAGTGCTTTAATTAGCGTTGCGCCTGACCAACCAGCCAGCCCAGCAACACCGCCCGCTAATTCAAAATCTAGATTGAAATAACTAGCACCTAGCACGACTAGCGCGCCTGCAAATGTTGATACCAGTATTTGTGCCAATAACGTACTAATACGGAACGTATCGCCGTTCATAATGTGATAGCAATAACTAGCGAGTGAACCTAATAGAGTAATAACAAATAAATAGATAACAACCGTCCAGTTGACGTTGTTAGGGTCTTTTATAGGCATTTTTCTGATACTCATAATAGCCTCCTAAATTGAGGCGGTTAATAGAAATGACAGCGTACTAGCTAATGATTAGTAGTGTGTGTGTCTAGCGTTGCTGTCGATTTGGTAGAAGCCCCCAAACGTATCAAATAGAGGTTATGAGAAGGACTGTTATTTAAAAGTGGCGGATGGTGTGAGATTCGAACTCACGGAGGACGCTAGCCCTCGCTGGTTTTCAAGACCAGTGCATTAAACCAAACTCTGCCAACCATCCAAAATAGGCAATAAAAAACCGCCATTTAGGCGGTGTAATTAATTACATTTTTCGGTAATGAACTTGTTATCATTACCCTGAATTCGTTCTATTTGTTTGTTGCGTTCGCATTCCCATTCATCAGGTGGATACTCGTTATCCCACGCTGTCATTAATTTACTCTGCGCGTCAGATAAATTGATGTTGTATGTATCGCACATATAAAAATATGTGCGAGCAATTACGCCTCTAATTTCCTCGCGAGGTTGAAATTGACGCTGTTTAAAATCTACTGCTGATTGACATTGACCGTATTGGTTGAACGTTTTAGTAAATTGTGAGTAACGATAATTTGACCTATCGCCATTCACCTCGCCAATAGCTGGTTGTAAATTATGCAAATCGCCTTCCATAGCATTAAATATTTTGTCTTTCTTGCACTCTTTACGTCCACCATTGCGCCAACATTGTAGATGTCGCCCAAAATTTTCAGCAGGCATGACATGCTCCCATTCTATACGAGATGCCCGTACCTGATTTTTTCGAGGTGTATAGCCGCATTTACCGAAATCAACATTACCCTTTTTACCATTGAACGAGAATTCACAACCGCAATAAAATGTGGTCTGTTCAGGGTTAGACGTGTAAATGTTAACTAGGTGGGTTTTAGCATTATTGAAATTTTGTTCGCTAATTGTTGGTTTTGGTGCTGTGTTAACTGGTGCAGGAGTAGGTGTGTACGAGCCTATTCTACAGGTTTTGTTTGCTGAAATACACGAATTACCGCACGGAATGCCTTTTCGACAGTTTTTTGCATGAGAGAAAGAAGTAAACGCTAAACAAATAGCTAAAACAAAAGTAAATTTTTTCAAGAATTCCATTTCATTAACAACTAAAAATATTTAAATTTTTTAAAAAAAGCATTGACTTTTTATGTAGGATGCCCTACAATTATAAACATCAACAAGGCGTTGATAAAGCAAACCCTCAGCTTTCGATGAGGGCTTAAGGGAGAAACAAGATGTACAGAATCTTAATTCTCTTGGT
>JAAOBB010000102.1_pt1 | contig 21216 bp, 20 predicted proteins | sample 7267541 | NCBI WGS metagenome assembly JAAOBB01 (sample SAMN14345205, study PRJNA599270) | viral metagenome | isolation source: viral-like particles (VLPs) isolated from bee gut | host: Apis mellifera | place: Switzerland:Lausanne | collected 2017-01/2018-02 | reverse complement strand
CGGTGCGCATATGGCGGCGATGAGCATGGACGAGCTGATCGCCGTGCACGTGGCCGGCCTGGCCCCGCGCACCCGGGAAAACTACAAGTCGCATATCAAGGACTGGATACACTGGTGCCATGAGAACAACATCGACCCGTGGAAAGCCGGGCACGAGCACATCGAGCTGTACGGTCGCTGGCTGCTCGAAAGCCGGGGCCAGTCCACCAACACCAGATACTCGGCCATGGGCGAGATCAGCCGCCTGTACACGGATGCCTACCATAGAGGGCTGATCCCCCAGGACCCGGCATCCCTCGTGCGGCGTCCACGCAGACGCCACCACTCGGACGGCACCTGGCTGAGCCGCGAGCAGGCCAGCACCCTGCTGCACACGGCCGAGCAGGACGACGACCCTCGGATGGGCGCGCTTGTCTGCCTGCTCATGCTCTCCGGCCTGCGCATCCAGGAGGCCCTCTCCCTGGACATCGAGGACTACAAGCCCGGCGATCCGCCGACGTTGCATGTGAAACGCAAAGACGGCTGGGAGCAGACCGTCGCCATCAGCCAACGCGCCAGCCACGCCCTGGACCGGCTGATAGGCCGGCGCAGGAAAGGGCCCGTCTTCCTGAACACCAAAGGCCGCCGGCTCTCCTATAATCGGATGTTCGACATCTTCGCCAGGCTGAAAGCCTTGTGTGGCCTGGAATTCATCACCCCGCACAGCCTGCGCCGCACCTTCGCCACCCTCTCACGGGAGGCCGGCGTGCCCGACATAGACATCATGGCCGCAGGAGGATGGACCACCAAGCAGATGCTCGACTACTACGACATGCACCACCACGCCATGGAAGGCAAAGCCGCCATCACCCTCAGCCAATACCTCGAATAAAAAACGCCATGCCGTCCGCATTAATCGGGGGAGCCGGACGGCACGACAATGCCAGACTATGTGATGAGAGCAAGCCTAATGGCCGATCATCAAAAATGTGGATAAGTTAAAACTGTTAGATGAAGACAGAGAAGAATATAGACGTACTGGCCGAGTGTGCTATGTCATTTACTCTAATAAAAGGATATGAGGCCAAGGAAGGAAGGGGAGACAATAGTGTCGCCAGATAGTCAAGTGCTGGTATTAGGGAACGGTTTCGACCTGCAATGCGGGCTGGAGTCAAGTTTCGAAGACTTCATGCAGACAAGGACACCCATTATACAGGAGATAGCCGAAATGCAGTCATCTTCTAAAAAGCTTCCGGTAATCACCGTCTCCTGCCCAGACGGACATAAAGTAAACGCGAATTATCTATCCTATTTCCTATGGCAAAGAGCTCTTACCGTATGGGATTTCATCCTACTTGAAGATAAGCAGCAACGAGCATGGTATGACGTTGAAGAATGCATTAAGGACTGGGTGGATTATACCTCGCCATCAGTTTCAGGAAAGACGCACATTCAACAAATTTGCGAAGAATTTAGAAAAATTGGTAAAAATTATTCCCCTATTCTACAGTTCCCCATTAACTCGGAACTTTGTGTCCTGGATTATGCAGCGGATTTCTACAGATGGGACGGGCAGCCTGGTTCGCTTCTCGATATCCTGTTAGACCAGCTGCATCACTTCGAGTCTAGGTTTGCCATTTATATAATGGAGCAGATCCAGTCCAACAGTCGTTATTCTTCTTCTGCAGACGAATTGCTAAGTTACCTGGCCAACGATGAAGATAAGGGTTACGACGGAGGCCAATATTCAGCAAGTTCTGGACTAAATATTTTGGACTTCAATTACACGGAACCAGTCAATAGGCCGTGGAAGAAAGGCCCTACCTGCTTAAACGTCCATGGCTTGGCCAGGTCAAATAACATCATCTTCGGCATAGACGGGACGAAAATAAGTCCGGAGCAGGAATGCTATGCGAAAATTGTCAAATTCACGAAAACCTACCGTATCATGGCGCTCAACAGCATCCCGCACCCATCATTGGTCCGCCCCTATCTGTCTAGTGACCCGGACAATGCGACAAGCACAATCAAGTTCTTCGGGCATTCATTGGCCCAAGCCGATTACTCATACTTCCAAGCCATTTTTGACGAGGTCAACCTATACGAAAGCAATACCCGTTTAATCTTCTACTACAATGAGAGACGCCCGGATGGGAAAAATGCGCAGCCGGAAATGTTCGAGAAAGTCAACCACCTGATCACTACGTACGGGCAGACTCTGGACAACAAAGACCACGGCAGAAACCTGTTGCACAAGCTGCTTTTGGAAGGCAGGCTGGTCATCAAGCAGGTTCCTACAGATTGGGATGAAGTCCGTATCGGGAACAATTGAACGCGAAAAACGCCCCCGCTCCGGTCTCCCGAAGCGAGGGCGATTGTGTTATGGACGGGCCGCTACTTGCTGAGCGATGCTTTGGCCTGGCTGCCTGCGATGCAGCCTGCGATGAGCACTCCCAGCGCGTAGATCGTAGTCACGATGGCGTCCGTGTGGGGCAGGCCCCAGACGGGGCCGACGCTGTGGACGAAGGCCCCCAGCAAAGGCAGAAACGCCAATCCTACCCATTTGAGGATCTGGTAGAGCCAGTCGGGCAGCCAGTAGGGCCTGCCTTCCTCCTCGGGAATCGTATCGGTCATGTATGTCACCTTCTTAGTAGTTGAGGGTTTCGCCGGCGTAGATCAGGCTTGGGTTGCCGGACCGGTAGCCGTGGATCTGGCTTTGGGGGATGCCGAGCCTGGCGGCGATCCCGGAGAGCGTGTCACCGCGGCGCACGGTCACGGTCCGTCCTCCGCCTCCACCGCCGCTGCCGGTGGCGAGACGCTGGCCTGGATAGATGACGTAGGGCGCTCGGATGCCGTTGAGCTGGGCTATCACGGGCCAGAAGCCGCCGAAGACCATGCTCAGGCAGTCGCCGGGACGCACCACATAGGTGCCGCTCCCGTTGCCTCCGCCGGAGCCGCCTCTCAGCCGCTCGTTGACCACGGCCATGACCTCGCTGTAGCGATTACCCAGGAGGGCTCGCCGTTGCGGATCATTGCCGTACTCGCCCCGGATGACTGCCGTGGCGAGGCTGCCCACGTCACCGACAGGCGCACCCTGGGAGGGTGTGGGAGACGGCGTGACCGGATTGGCCTGCGTGCCTACCGGTGCGTTGGCATAGCGTGCCCAGGTGGCCGCGTCGCCGTAGAACCAGTTGACGTCCACGGCGTTGCCCACGCCGGGCACGTGCCCCGTGGAGGAGTACTGCCAGGCGGCGGCGAAAAGCCAGGGAGCCACCGAGTAGGGCGGTGCCCCCGGGTCGCGCAGGCGCTCGCCCGTGTAGCCTCTCGGGTATCCGGCGACCCAGAGCCCGTAGTCGGCTCCTGCCACGGCCCGCCAGTCGCCTGCGCTGATCGTGGATGCCGACATGTAGATGATGGGCTTGGTCCCCCAGTAGGAGGCCACCCGGTCCAGCCACCGCTTGGCCCACTGAGTGTCACCCCTGTGGGAGGCTGGCGGCTCCCAGTCCAGGAAAGGGATCACGCCAGCATGCACCAAGCCACGAGAGCTAGCCTGTGCGTTGAAGAAGTCGGCCTCAGCCTCCGGGCTGTCGCCGTACTCGGGTCTGGCGTAGGCGTAGGCACCCAGCCGCAGACCGGCAGCCCGGTTGGCGGCCAGCTGACAGTCGGCGGCAGGATTGACGTAGCCGGTGCCCTCCGTAATCTTCGTAATGCTGAAGCTGGCACCGGACGCTTTGGCTGTCTGGGCATCGTAGCAGCCCTGATAGGATGCGTTATCAAAACCCGCGTCCGCGTTTGCGATTCCGGGGCTGAACATGGCCAAGGCGGCGAGCGCCCCCACCATGATCCTCCCGTATCCGGGCTTGGCGCGGGCGTGCCGCGCATGGGACCATCGCATGCATTCCTCCTAATTTTTGGCATGAAAAAAGCCGCCCGGACGGGCGGCAGGACAGGTGATAGAGGTCAGTCGACGGCGGGCAGGACCTTGATCTCCTCGTAGATTTTGGTGCCCGTGCCGTTGCCTCCCAAGGAGTGGTAGGCCTTGTATACGCGGTCTGCCTCGTCCATGACCGCCACTGGGATATGCCCCAGGGGCACGTACTTGGCGTGGATCTCCAGCAGCTCGGCCCGCAGGAGGGTGCGCAGGCCCGTCTCCATGGCCCGGTCCCTGGCCTCCTCCTTGCGGTGGCTTTTCAGCAGCCAGCCGCAGACTCCGCCCACGCCCGTCAGGAGCATGGGCACGATGGACTCCAGCAGGGTCATCAGCACGTCAGGCATGCACAAGCCTCCTAGTTAAGCTGGCCCTCATAAGGGAAGATGAACTGGGCGACAGCCCAGGTGCGCGTGCTACCTGAGTGGTTCATGACCTGGATCACCTGGGGTTCGGGGTCCGTGTCGGACCCGATGAAAGCGCCGGCTGCGTACGCGTACTGGAGAGTGCAGACGGCATTCAGTCCGGCATGCGGGTAGACGGTTTTGATGTGCGCTACTGGCGTGTAGACATTGTCGGGCAGGCTGCCCTGCACGGCCACGGTCATGTAGCACATGCCGCCAGCGATGTCCAGGCGCGTGAGACCCGCATAGTCCTCGAAACCAGGGTAGAAGTAGATCCACTGGTCCAAGGGCACATCGATTTTCGGGGTGTAATCGCGATCGTTGACGTGAAAGCCCCAAATGCCGGCGGTAATGCCCACTTCGTCTGCTCTGATTTTGGCCTTGGTGCCCGTGCCGACGAGGTTTGCTTGTGCCTCGAACTGGGCGCGGTTGAGTTCCATGCTGGTACCCATCTCCAGCGTGGTACCAGTTGAGTCGCGAACCCCCCAGATAGCCCAATACGGGGCCCGTTCGTCATCTCCGATACCCACCAGGCCACCAGTCGCCTGCCCCATGGCACCGAACTGGCTTAACTCGATGCGGTTACCATGGGCCGCCGTCCTGAAACCACCCACCGCCTGCACTTTGCCGTCGGTGACGCGGAAGACGTAATCCCCCGTCGTATCCTTAGCCCAGAATCCCGAATCGTCGAAGCCCACCAAGTTGTCCGGAGTGACAAAAAGCTTGGACTTGACGATGGCGGCCGTCAGACTCCCCACATCGATCTCGTCGGCCTTGATCTTGCGCACGAGCAGCTTTTCCAGCAGCGCCTCGGACGCGGTCACCTTGTCAGCCACGACGGCCCCGTCCGCCAGGCAGATGGTGCCCACGCTGCCCGCCACCAGCACCTGCTGCGCCATGAGCACGTAGTCCGCGAAAGCCTTGCCGTCCCACAGCTGGATGCCCACCACGTTACCGGCCTGGTCCAGCTGCATCCACAGGTCGCCCAGGGCAAGACCGTCGTGCGCCGGCTCGGACGCGGAGGCGATGATCCTGTTCTTGCCTCCGGCTATGGTCTTGGCTTCGGCAGCGGTCTTGCTGGCGCTGGATGCAGTCGTCTTGGCCCCGACCGCTGCGTTGATGGCCGCCTGAGCCTTGTCATGCGCAGCCTGGATCTCGCTGGCGTCCACGACGCTCTTGACCGTCACGCTCACCGGCCCGGTCGGATCGGACCCGTTGGGTGCTGGGCTGCCGTCCTCCGCATGCGCATCATCCCAGGCTCGGGCGGTCACCTGATGGACGCTGTCCGCCTCATACGGGCCCAGGGTCGCCGTACCCCTGACCCGCAGCTGGCCAGCCTCCGTGCCGTCCACTAGGATCTGGATGTGGTCGAAGTCGGCAGGGGTGCCATCCTGCAGGCTCCCGTCCCAGGTGACCAGGATCATGCTGGCGACCGAGTCCACGATGATGCCCGTGGGCATGCCCGGAGGAGTCGTGTCCCCCACCCAGGGGGCGATGCCTGATGCCCCTGCGTCTGGGCCGATAACCGTCCTGGTGCCGTCCTCGTTATGCCAAGTGGCGCTGCCAGCCTTGCGAGTCTGCTGCTTTTTAGCCTTTGACAGCGCTAGCTGTGCGAGACCAGCTGCTGTATCCTCCCTGCTCCTGGGTGTGATGTCGGGGTGAAATGCCATTGCTGCTCCTTAGATTTACTTTAGATTTATTGGAATGGCGCGTCGCGCACGTCAAATTTGACGCTCGCTTTGCTTGTCTGGTCCCCGCTCATCTCCATGAGCCGCAGCTCGTAGCGACCGTCCGGGAGCGTGGGGAAACCCGCCACGTCCAAGTCGACCCGCTCCCCCGGCCAGAACGAGCCACACGGGTGGATGGGCATGCCGCGAGCATCCGCGTCGTTGAAGTCGATGCTGCCGGTGATCTGCATAAGCCTGCCGGCTGTGGCCACCCCTGCCAGATGCTCCTTGAGCAGGCTCAGATTGTCAGTGTCCGTGTCCCCGTACACCGCCTCCCGGAGGATGGGTGGATCCTGCATGTGGGTGATCTCATCCATCTGCTCCCAGTAGGCGGTGATGGTGCTCTCATCCTGACCGGCACCGGTCGCATACCAGCGCTGGTAGCCGTCCTGATAATCGACGGTCAGCCCCTCCAGGCTGCCTGCCCCCGCATAGGAGGACAGAAGGATCGGCGGATGATCCATATCCAGGTACACATCCGCGTCGCTGCCAGCCAGAAAACGCACCCACGCATGGCTGGAGTCGGACCAATATGGCCGGAAGGCCACGTCAGGCCCGCCCTTGGAATTGGCAATGTTCGTAATCAGCTGGGATACGGATAAGTTCTGCACATTCCACGCCTGGTAGTTGGTGCGCTGGTGGGCACCCTTTTCGCCAAGATAGGTCCAGTCGATGGGCAGGGTGCCGCCCTGCTTGGCATCGGTGGCGATCCGGCCGAGCTCGCTGCAGATGCCGCGGAAGCTCAGGCTGTCGAAGCTGATCGTGTCCGTGCTGGTCCCGTCCCTGAAAGCCCCTTCCCTGACCGCGTATCGGGATTGGAGGATGGCCATGGGGCTTTCCAGGCTGAAGGTCGTGTCCAGGAGCGTGTCCTCTCGGCTGCCGATCTTGCCCCACATGATGGGCGTGCCCATGTCCTCGGGGTCTTTAAAGTCGCGAACCCAGCAGGTGAGAATACCCCGCCTGCGAGAGTCCAGGAGGCTGTCACGCCCGGACGACGTGCGGGCGTCCAGAGCGGACCAGGGGATGGTCAGGCTGCTCTCATCAGCTTTCCCCGTACCCTTATCCGTGGTCTGGAAGCCGAAATCGGAAATACTCAGATCCCAGGAGAAGCTCGGAATATCAATGGGGGCGACCAGGTGCCCGTCGCGCACGTCGATGATCCAGTGCCGCCAGCTCACTTGGCTGGCCCCTTGTCCCACACTGTCAGCGACCGGCCAGGATAGGACAGGCCGTTGGCACTCAGACCGTAATGGAAGAATGGCCCGCTGCCTGCCCCGCCTTTCTTGCCGGCGACCCCGTTGCGGATGCGGGCCGTGTGCTCGCCTTTCGACACCTTGACCAGCTTGGTGCCGTACACCTGCGTCCACACGCCCCGCCCAGCAAGGGTTTCGAAGCTGCTGTAGGGGATGTCATCCCCGTCCATCTGGAAGGTCACCGCCCAGCTCAGCCACTCGTCCACGGCAGGCATGCGCGCCGACCCATCCGGCTCGTGATACCAGTAGGACACATCGCCCTTGTACTCCAGCTCCACCCACCGGTCCGTGGGCACATAAAACTGGACCGGATACTCGTGGTACCACACCTTCACGTTGCCGTCGCCCCACATGTCGACGCGACGGTCCACGGCCTGCCCCAGCATCCCAAGGTCGGCTCCATATGGCAGCGCATAATCCACATCACCCCAGGCCATGGCCGACGCGGTGCTCATCGCCCCGGCAGGCATCTGCATGTAGCCGATCACCTGGCCGCCAGCCTCGACTTGCGGCTCGGCCGGCGATACGGACGGCGTGCCCTGCTGCACTCTCACATGCACAAGGTTGTCCGGCGACCCGGTGTTGGAGATGATATAGACCGCGTCTATACGCGGGTAGGTCGCATCGCCTGCATCCACGGCATTTTCGGTGCACGGGTCGCCGGCACCGCCCCAGTAGGCGATGCTCATGCCGTCCGCATCCCCCATGGAGCACACGGCGGCCCCAGGGCTCACGCCGTAGCGCAGATCCTGACGGCCTGAAACATCTAGCCCTTGGATGACGCCGGTGTTGGCCCACTGCGCGGCTATCACCATCCGGTGGGTGAGCGCATCACACCCTTGCCCGAACGAGTCCGGGGCCACTCCCAAAGCAGTAGTCATCATCGCTCCTTACATATATGTGTCATGGACGCTGATGGTCGCCCAGCCGTCTCCTGGGGTCATCAGCTGCACCGAAAGGGACCCGCCAGCAAGAACCAGCGGAAAGCCGCGTTTGGTCAGCAGTCGGCTCACATCCACGCCGCCCATGGACGCGGTCTGCGTCCGACTGTCAAGGATCAGCGGCACGTGGCCTACGCTCCCCGACCACTGCACCGATCTGCCATCAGAACCCACCAGAAGCACACCGTCAGGCATCGAGCCCATCACCGTGATCACCGGATACGCCGTGGAGGAACCACGATTGCGCAGCAGGGCCACGCTCTGTAGAGAGCCGGTATCAGTCCCGTAGGAAAGCGGATACGCCAGCCCCCGTCCCTTGTCCCCGTAGAAAAGCCCTCCGGAGGTGGAGGACACCGGGTACACCTGCACGTCCGTAGACAGCCAGGAGAGTCGCTCGGGCCGAGGGCAGATGACAGCCATGGTGCCGACCATGCGGCCCTCATGCCACGCGGCATCACTGGAGACGGTCACATAGCCGGTCGCATACGTGTCATCAGCACCGTCCACCACGCGCAGACGGACCAGCTGACCAGCTGCCGAAATGAGCAAGTTGAGGGAGGCGATCACCGCATCGTGCTGCTCGGCCAGCGCCACCCAGTGGATGGTGACGGTCCTGGCCGAGTAGAGGATCTCCGAGGGTGCTATGTCGTGCGCCCCGTCGCCGGATGCACGCTCGGTGAGCGTGACCTTGGCCTCAGGGGTGCTGCGCCAGCCTTCCACGCCCTCCGTGGTGATGCCGAGCCCGTCAGGACGGTCCTGCCGTTTGCTGCCGGCCAGCAGGACCGTCCTGTTCTGGTAGTGGATCTCCGCGTAGGCGGGCATGTAGCTCATGACTCTCCCATCGCCGACTGCATGAGCGCATGGGCGGCTGTCCTGCCGTCGATGGTGCCCTGCACGTAGGGATCTTTGATCCCGTAGTTGTTGATGATCACCTGCATGGGAGGCATCTTCTCGGCCCGTGTCTCCTCGCGGCCCCCGTCCTTGGCGAAGAGGGCGCGCTGCTGGTCGCCGGTGAGCACCAGCTCAGGGTCGCTCGTCTGGTTGCTGACGATGGTGACCCCGGGTGCCAGGTAGCCGCCCTTGTCGTACAGGCTGGGGACGATGCCGCCCTCCGCATACCCGCCAGGCCGGTTCAAAGCCGCCAGGCTCCCGTACCGGTGCAGCGCGTAGTTGAGGCCCGCATAAATGTTGGCCAGCGGGTCGGTGATGGGCCGGCCGGCGAAAGGCCCCGCATAGGCGGCGAAGGTGCTGGGGATGGTTTGCATCAGCCCCTGCGACGGCTGGCCCATGGCCGCGTTGCTGTCCCAGTTGTTGATCGCATTCGGGTTGCCTCCGCTCTCCTGGTTCATTCGGCGGAGCACCGTGTCGGTCCAGCTGTCCGGCTGGCCCAGCATGTGCAGGGCCTGGACTACCAGTCCACGCCAGCGTTGCACGCCCGACCCGCCGGACCCTGCGCTGGACATGCTGGAGATCAGGCTCTTGGCTTTGTCCACCAGCCCCTGCATGACCTTGACCGGCAGCTGGGCGATCAGCCTTCCCCAGTCGCCAGCGCCGATGCCTGCCAGCAGCCTCTTGACCGGGTCCACGATCAGCCGGGAGATCGTCCCGCCAGGGTCGCTGAGAAAATCGCTGATGCTCCTGGCCGCGTTGGACAGCCAGGTTTCAGCACTCTGGACGATGCCGCCCAGGTCGAAGCGGGGCACAATCCCCCCAGCTGAGAAGCCCATGTCGGCACGCACTGCAGCGGGGCCGGACTGGCGGGCCAGACGATTCCAGCGGTACACGTTGTCCGCGCCTACGGCGCGCACCCATTCGGGCACCATCCAGGCTTCGCCGGGCGAGGTCATCGCCAGGATCGTATCCTGCCCGGGCGCATACCCGGGATTGATGCCGCCCTCTGCAAAGTGCGCGTCAGGCAGCTTCAGATCCAGGCCGACAGCACCTGCCACCTTGTTCCAGATAGCCTGGATGCCGTTGGTGTACACGGTGTTGACTACCCAACGGACCGGCTTGGCGGCCGCATCCCTGATCTGGTCCCAGGAGCGTCCGATCCAGTCCTTGGTCGTTTCAAAAGCCCGACCTATGGCGTTGATTCCATCCTTGAAGGGCCCGAAAACATTGCGGTCGATCCAATTCCAGGCGTTCTGCGACTTTGAGCTGATCCAGTCCCAGACAGGCCGGATCGCATTGTCATAAAGCCAGTGGAAGATCTTTGCCAGACCGTTGACCTCCCTGTTCCAAGCGTCCATGACATGGGCCTTGATCCAACCCCAGGCGTCGCGGAACTTGTCCACGATCCAGTCCCAGACTGGACGGATATGCTGCTGGTAGAAGCCGTTCCACGCATCCCCCAGCGCTTTCACACCGTTTCCGAATGGGCTTATGACATGCTGATTAATCCAGTTCCAGGCGTTGCCCATGGCCTGCTTGATGCCGTCGAAGGCTGGCTGGATGACCTTGTGCCACAGGTCCTCCACCGGTTTTCTGAGCAGGTTGAAGGCGATCACCCATGGTGTGACAAAAACGGTGGTCACGAAAGTGATCAGCAGTTTGAACGCTTGGCTGATCCCATGCACCACAGTTTTGAAAACGTTCACCGCACCCTTGGCGACGCCGGTGACCTTGGACCATGCGCTTTTGAAGAAGTTTACGAAGGGCCCGGAGAACCACTTGCCTACATTCCCCGCGACCTTTTTGATGCTGTTCAGAGCGTTGTTGACCGCGTCGCGGAAGGGTTTGCACTTGTTGTAGGCGAGCGTAAAGGCCCCGACAAGCAGACTGATAGCGAGCACAGCCATGCCGATCTTGCTTTTGACAAAAACCGCGTCAAGCAGCTTGAACGCAGTCTTGAACGCGCTCACTGCCTTGCTCGCCAAAAGCACGGCTGTCACCACGCCGGTAACGCCACCCACTACGCCGAACAGGACTTTGACGAGCGTCCGGTGCGAGTCGGTAAACTTTTTTATCGATTCAGCGCCGCTGACAAACCATTTGAGCACGCCTGTCAACGCAGGGAGGAACTTGGCGGCAAGGGTGATGCGGGTGGTGTCCAGGACCTGGTTGAAACGGTCGGTCTGCACTCTGGCGGTGTTCTGGGTCTCCTTCCAGGTGCTGATGTCCTTGCCGTTCTTCTTGGCAGCATCCGATATGCCTTTTACGTTCCGCGCGAAGGTCTGCGTGCTGCCGCCGGAGAGCATCAAAGCGGTGTTCATGCCGGTGGCCCCGCCCATTATCTTCTTCAGGGCCTCCGTGTAGGTCTGGGCTTGGGGGCTGCCTTGTTTGAGCTGATCGTTGAAGCCCTTGCTCTTGTTGTACATCTGGTCCCATTGGCGGACCAGGGCGGCCTGCTGGTCCGGAAGCGCTTTGAGACCCTGCCGGTAGTCGTTGAGGGTCACCGACCCGTCCATGACGCCCTTGGCGAGCTCCTTAGCCTTGCCGGTCAGCTTGCCGAACATGGTGGACGCGTTTTCCGCGGCGAATCGCGACTGGTTGAAAGTATTGAGCAGGATGGTTCCGGAAGGGCCCATATGCTTGAGGATGGTTTCGGACAGGTAGCTGATCGTGCCGGTCAGGCCGCGTTTGCCTAGATTCTGCGCCACGTCGACAGAGCTGATGCCGAACTGCTGCATCTCGTTGACAGCCACCTGATTGGGTGCCTGCAGTGAGCGGATGGTGTTAGCCAGCTCCTGCGTGGACTCCTGGGCGCTGGTGCCATGCGAGGTCAGGGTCGCTTCAGCGCCTCCCACCTCCGCGAAGCTGATCCCGGCCGCGGATGCTACAGGCAGCACCGTGGACAGGGAGCCCGCGAAATCCTGCATGGAGGTCTTCGCCTCGCCGGAGGCGGCGACCAGCTGGTTGGTGACGCTGGATGCCTTGTCCGTGGGGATGTTGTAGGAGCGCATGATGGAGGTCAGCGCGTTGGTCATGACCCCCAAGTCGACCTGCTCATCAGTGGCTCCCTGGGCTGCGGCCTTGAGGACCTTGAGTCCGTCGGCACCGCGCATCTGGGCTTTTTCCATCGTGTACATGCCCTCGGCCAGCTGGCTGGTGCTGATGCCGGTCTGCACGGCGATGTCCTTGATGCCCTCTTCCACGCCATGCAGGTTCTTCGTGGACTCGCCGCCGGCCGTGACAAGCAGGTTCATCTGCTTCTGGAAGCCTTCGGCTGCGTCGGCGCTGGTTTTCATCCACTGCGCGATGCCCACGGCCCCCAAGCCCAGGCCCAGCAGGCTGAGGCTTTTGCGGGACTTGTCCCAGATGGTCTTCAGCTTGCTGGACTTGCCGCCGACCCCCTCCAGGGACTGGCCGAAGCTGGACCACTTAGAGGGCTGCTCGTCTGTCGCCTTGGCGAGGTCCTTGTTGGCTTTGGTCAGCTGCTCGGTTGATGTTTTGCTGGCCTTCTTGGACGCTTCGAGGGCCTTTTCCGATGAGCTGACCGACTCATTGGCCTGCCTAGACTTGCCACGGGCGGCTGTAAGCTGCGCTTCGGCCTTCAAAGCCTGGGAGGATCCCTCGCCATACTTTTTCAGCTGCTCTGAGAGGCGCTTTTCTGCAGCCTCCTCGTTCTTGGCGGCAACGGCTGCCCTGTCGCGTGCCTTGGCGATGTCACGGGTGGCGTCGTCGACGGCTCGCTTGGCCTTGGATTCGGCATCCTTGAGGGTGTCGACCTGGGCTTTGAGCACATCGGTCTTGGAGGCGGCAGCCATGGACTGCGACCAGACTTTCCCGGAGGCTGCACCGGCCTGCTTGGCGGCATCCGTCGTCCCAGTCAGCAGAAGCTTCGCGAAATTCTGCAGATTGGGGAGGACGTCCATCCACACCGAGTTCACGCCGGCCATGCTCAGCCTCCTGGGATGATGCGGGACGCCAGGGCGTCCAGTTCGGTTTTCGTCTGCCCGTCGAGGTCTTCTTCGGGCCGATGATGCTTGTCCCGCTCCTTTTCATCCCGGGCGATGGCCAGGGAGAGCGGATTGATGGGTTTGAGCCCGCGCACGAGGACGGCGAGGGCTCTCAGGGTGATGTCTCCGCGCCAGTACTCCGCGATCGGGTCACGGGGGCTGTATTGCTCGCACAGGGCGGCTTCCAGCTCCTCCGGGTGGCCGTCAGCGTCGAGGAGGTCTAGCGCCGTGTAGGGACCCCGTCAGGGGTGGTGGCCTCCATCTGCTCGCCGATCTCATTCATGAGCAGCATCACGTCGGACACCTGCCCGCCGTCGGCCAAAAAGTCATCCCACTGGTCGCCGAGCACAGCCTTGGCCATGTCGATGTCGGTGGTGGCGGCCGTGACCGCCTCCTTGGTCTTGTTGGACTGGAGCAGCGGATGCTCGATGTGGTAGACGCGCGCATCCTTGCCGTCCTGGACAGTGAAATCAATGGTGTCGGTGACCCCGGGATGGGTTTCCTTGTACTTTTGGCGGATCGCGTGGAGGGAATACTGAGTGGACATAAATGCTCCTTAGATGTGTTTTGTATGGGCTGGCGGTCAGGCGGAGACTTTGACGCTGGAGGCCTTGTCGTACTGCTTGCCGGTCTTCTCGTCGGTCAACACGTCGAAAGTGAATCCGAGATCCTCGGTGTCGGTTCGGTCTAGGGTGCGGTCGCCGAAGCCGCTGATGGTCGTCTTGTACGCGAACTCCACCCGGTAGACGGCGTCATCTCCTACCCCGTCCTGGGCGATCAGGTAGATGCGGTAGAGGGGCATCTGGCTGACCCCGCGCTCCGTGTAAGCCCAGGTCTTGGAGTCCCTGCTTTCAGGCCAGGAAGCGACCGGCAGTCCAGCCCGCAGAGCCTCCGTGTAGGCGTTCGCCTCGCCGAAGGTGACATCCAGCTGGCGGGTGGAGGAGCTCAGGTCTGATCGGACAGGCTCCAAGTCCTGCAGCATGGTCGTGTCATCAGTCTTGACGCTGCGCTTTTCGACCATGCCTTTGGTGGTGACATAGCCAAGCTGCTTGTACCCGTCAGGCAGCTTGCAGGGCAGGCCGTCATCGCCGAAGAATTTTTCCGGCGCAGGGGTCGAATAGTCGGCGATGGCGATGATCATGGTGGCGTGCTTGCGGACGCTGCCCGGATCGTTCTGCATGTATTGCTGCACGTCGGCGATGGTCGGCGTTGCCGTAGGGGCGGGTGCTGTCTCGTAGCGAGTGGTCACTCCTGCGGGCATGGTCTGGGTTGTGGGGTCGGTCATATGATGCTCCTTTTGCATATGCAAAAGGCCACCCCATCTGGAGTGGCCTAAAAATGTGTTTGGTTGAGAGGGTTCAGTGGCTTACGGGTCTCATGACGAGACTGAAAGTGGCGGTGCATCGCAGGATGGCCGGGTCGCCGAACGGCACGTCAGCAAAAGCACTGCCGGAGATATCGTCCACGTATCCGTACTGGTTGCCGTTGCCGGCCAGGGAGGCCATGCACGAGTCCATGGTCTGGATCATCGGGTTCATGTCGGCCCAGGACTTGGCGAGCAGGTCGATGTCCACGCTCACGGAACGTTCTACCGGCCCCATCGATCCGGACGGGCTCAGGCTCGTCTTGACCAATGGCAGCGATGCGATAAGCTGCTTGTCGTCGGGCAGGACCGTGTACGGGTGGTATTTGGTCTTGTCGGCGATCCATTGGTTGACCAGCCGTAGATGCTGCGGCCATCTGACAGGGTCCATGTGGCCTCCTAGAGCTGCGATGCCGCTCGGCGGAAGAAGTTATGCCGTGGGTAGCGCAAGGATCCGTGCTCCTGCTCTGAGGCGTGCTCGCTGCCGGCGATCACCCGCGCGTAGGGGCGTTTGATGCCGGTGGGTGACTTGGTGCCCGGCCTGGTGCCCGTCTCGATGCGCAGCGAGTCGGCGAACTCGTCGCAGCCTTCCTGGTAGGCGAGCCTCTGGCAGATTGGCAGGAGCCTGGCGGCGATGTCGTTCAGACCCTGGCGCACTGCAGGGCTTTCCAGGATGTTCTTCTCAAGCCATTTTTCATCTACATTGGCTCCGCTGGTCATCTGTGGTCCTCCATCATGTACAGTTCGCTGTGCGAGCCGAGCCCGTCGGCCGGCGTGTACTCCTGCACGGCGCTGGCCAGCCGGTAATCATGCCCATTCCATGTGATGGTGTCGTCCCCGTCGACCAGGTCGGAGAGGACGATGCCCTGCGGGCCGATGACCCGCCACCGGCCCAGGAGCACATCCTGCTCGAAGAGCACATCGCCCGCATTGGTGACAGGCTGCACGCTGCACCCCGTCACCGTACGAGTGGTGGTGCTCTCCTGCGGCTGGCCGTCCACGTCGGGCGCACCCATGGTGCGGTGCTTGATGGTGATCGTGTCCCCGTGCAGGCCGTTCATATGACGCCTCCGATCCGGTATTTGGCTATGGCGGCGCTCCAAGCGGCGCTGGTGCCCACGGACTGGGCGACGCTGTAGGTGCGGGACTCCTCTCCCGTGGTCCAGGAGGCGAGACCGGGCATGACCTGGTAGATGGCCGCTGCCTGCTCCAGCACCGCGTCCTCCACGTCGCCGGGCACCGGGTCATACCCGTGCGTGTAGGTGACCTGGATGCTCCGCCACCCGTCCACAGGATGCTCAAAGCGGAGCATCCCGTCAGCCGACCACTCTGGAGTGGCTGGCTGGCCGTTGAAGAGGACTTTGTCCACGTCCATGACCGGCCGGACGGGCAGGCGCACAGTCCTGCCGCCCGTCCCGTCAAGGATGATCGTGTCCGTGCCCTGGATGATGGGGTTGCGGCTTTGGCCGGTGAAACGGTCGGAGGCAAGCCGTAGGCACAGGATCAGCTTCTCGTCGTCGGGCTTGCAGTTGAGACGCTGTGCCAAATCATCCGGGGATGCCAGCGGCTTCGGCTTGTCCTGCTGTCCGCTCATGCCTGCCTCCTCACGGGTCACTTGCTGGCTGGCGCGCTGCCGGCGATGGTGGCCACGGCGATGCGCTTGGGTTCGCGGATCATGAGCATGTCCTCCTCCTCGGCGCGCACGTAAGTGAGGTTGTGGCGGGCATCATCCTCGTTCTGGTTGAACGCGGTGATTCCCAGCGGAGTCTTGTTCAGCAGCTGGACCGAGTGGAAGTCGCCGACCAGAGCTTTGCCCTTGGGGACAATGCTGGAGGTGATACGGGGCACGCCGAACAGCGTGAAGGGACCGGTGGCGAAGGGCGCGTTGGACAGGTACCTGTCGTTCTTGTCCTGCATCAAGTTCAAGGCCTCGTTGTCGGCGGGGTTCAGGACGACCGCCTGGATGCTGATGCCGGGCACCAGCTGCTGCAGCTGGGTGATGGCATGGGAGACGGTGTGCACGATGTCCGTGTCGAAGGGGATGCTCACCGTGCCGGGGGTGTTCAGAATGCCTGTCGGCTGCTCCGATCCGCCGGCTCCGTTGAGGACCATGTTCTCCTTGTAGGAGGCCAGGTTCCTGGTGAGCACCGTGTTGATCAGGCTGGCGATGATGCCGTCGTCGGCCAGCTCCTGGTTGGTTACTTTTACGCCGTCCGCCAGGGTGAAGGCGTGGGCCTCCGCCACTTCGGTGGACAGGGTGCTCAGTGGCTTCAGGTCGCCTTCCTTGACCTTGGCTGCGTTGTTGGTGACTGCCGTCAGCTGGCGGTACTGCACGTAGGCGGTGGACGTGGTGCCCATGCTGATCAGGGACAGGAAGGTGTTGGGCTGCGGATAGGTCAGGTCAGTGTACCCGGGCAGCATCTGCGGCACAATGGCTCCGGGCAGAGCCGTGGACAGAGGGGCCGGGTCGGACTTGACATCCAGCTGACGGGCGACGATGTTCACATGCCCGCCGGAAAGCGGCAGATTGTCCTTGAACTCTTGGTATGCCTTGCTGCGGACGAAGGCTTCGCCGTAGGACTTCGCTGCGGGACGTGCCTCCGGCTCGACTGGCGAGGAGGCCTTACGCTCCTCGGTAGGGCCGGCGAGAGCCTTGAAGGCTGCCTGCGCCTCGTCGGCCTTCTTGATCTTTTCTTTCAGATCGTCGGCCTTTTTCTTCAGCTCGAGGATCTTCGTGTTCTCCTCGTCCGTAAAATCGCGCTTCTCCTCTTGGGCCTTCGCCGCCAGGGTTTTGGTCTGGGCGAGGACGTCCTTCAGCTGGTCTTCGAGACTCATAGTGTTCCTTCCATGAGATTCAGTTCGGTTTCCGCCGCCCACGCGGTCAGTTCGGGCACAGTGCAGGCTTTCGCGGTTTTCCCCGCGTCCTCCTGCGGCTTCCCCTCCGCCTGAGCGGAGCGGGAGGCGAGTTCTTCTAGGACGGTCTGCCTTACCAGATCTCGCAGCCCGTCGTCAGGCTGCGTCGGGTCAGGCGGATCATCCTTGTTTTCTTGTTCGGAGTTTTCAGCCTCATCCTTGTCGGGTGGTTCGGCTTCGGGCCGTTCGGTTTCATCCTGGCTTTTCGTGCTCATAAGCACGGTGGCCGGGTTCGCGCCTTTCAGACAGGGTCCCAGCTCGATCAGGTCGACCTTGCCGACCTGGATGATCGGCCCCTCCGGGCTGTCGACCACTTTGAAGTCGGACTCCTCACCCGCATAAGAGAATTCAGTCACCCTGCGGTCCTTGAGGAGTTTAAAAACCTGCACGGCGGTGGGGTTGCTCATGTCCAGCTGGGCGGTGACCTCCAGACCCTGGTCGGTCTCCTTGGCTTCGAGCACTTCGCCGATATGTGACATGGGGTCGGACCACTGGTGGGACCAGACCACGGGGATCGGGTCCCCTTTGGCCTGCCACTGGGCCAAGGTGTCGGTGAAAGCTCCGGGCATGACCACCTCGCCCAGGCTGTCGACGTTGCCGAAGACGCTCACTAGGGCCGTGAACTGGCCTTTGCCTAGGCTTCCTTCATCGCCGACGCTTTTCAGCGTGGCTGCGGTGGAGCGTTTCAGAGTGTGCGGCTTCATTGGCTGCCTCCTAGATTCTGAGACCCGGAGTCGGTCGGGTCCGCTTCCGGCCCTCCCCCGCGTTTCGTGTTCAACAGGTCGATGATCTGGTCGTATTCAGGACCCATGGCGGGCAGATTCTGCTCTTTCCTGGCCTCGTTGATGCTCATGTAGGGTCCTCCGACCGCCTTCTGCAAAATTTCCGCCTGCTCGGTGAAACTGCCTCGGAGTGCTGCGTTCAGGTCGAATTCGACGTATTCGCGCGGATTATCAGCCACCAGGGGGACGATCTGGGCGTTGAAAGCCTGCTCCAGCTGGGTGAAGATAGGCCCCAAAGTCTCCTTGTAGAGGGAGTCGCGGAACGCCTGCGTCGAAGAGTAGTTGGCTTCCCTGGCCCCCACCATTTCCGGAGGCACATGGTAGGCGGAGGCCACTTCGATGTCCGCCAGGGTTCTGCCTTCGACCTCCTGCGCGTCCTTGGGGCTGAAAGCCTCGACCTTCTCCCAGTGGATGCCCTGCAGGACCGGCGACCGGCCCTCCTTGCCGCCGTTTTCCAAGTAATCGCCGATGTCGGCTTCCAATCGGCGCTGGGACTCGTCGTCCAGCTTCTCCATTTCCGGATCCATGGCGAAGATGCCCGGTATTCTGGCCCCGTTCTTCCAAATGGCCTGCCGCCATTTGACCGACTCCGCATACTCGCGCAGGGTCTGGCTGAGCGTCTGCATCGGGCTGACACCGTTGGCGCTGCCGTAGCCCTTATCCCAGAGGACACCATCCAGGCCGACGGTGTTGCTCTTGTTGTCGGCGGTGGTCAGCTGGATGGCGTGCACATCCTCGAAGCCGGTCCAGGTGAAGCGCCACGTGTAGGCGGGCATCCGGTACAACTGCCATCCGCTGCGTGATGTGGCTGACGGCAGAAGCTTGGCGGCGAAACGGTCATAGACCAGCATGTCGCATATCAGATCGAACCAAAACCGGTAGGCCCCGTGGTAGACGGTCGGGTATTTGACCAGGTCGTACAGGGGGCCTTCGGTGACCAGCGGCCGGTCGTTGTCCCCGTCCCGCCGGTACACCTTCATGGGGATCCTGGCGGCATTCCGGGCGATGAATTCCACGGTTTTGCGCACGCTGGGCTGGGTGGCGAACACGCTCATGGCCTCCGTGTTGGCGGACAGGGGCATGCCCGGGTCCACCACGTACCATCGGCCGCGCACCGTGCCCGACTGGAAGTCCTGGACGGACTTTTCGGCGTGCTTGCGGCGTTTGAAGGGCCAGATCATGCCGTCCTCCTTATGCGTACAGCCCGTGCGAGGCGTAGGGGTTGGGTTTCAGGGTCTTCCTGCGGGTCATCGCCTCGGACAGGGCGTCACAGATGGCGGCCACACCGTCGATCTTGTCCCGCGAGTCCCGCTTGTTCGGTTGCACGTTGCCGTTCTCATCGGTCTTGACCGCCAGATTGTCCACATTCCACCGTAGGACAGGGTTGCCGCCATGCTCGAAGAGCGGATGGTCGGCGGTGCCGGTCAGCAGGAGCCTCTGCAACTCTTTGAGCACCGGGGAGAGGGTTTTGAAACCCTGCCGCACCGGGGTAAGCCTTTCGTCGGACAGGCCGGACTCCTCCAGGTCGTTGACCACCTGGGTGGCGTTCCACGGGTCGTAGCCGATGGTCTGGATGCTGTAGGCCTCCAGGTCGGCGCGGATCTGCTGCTCGATGTACGAGTAGTCCGTCACATCACCAGGCGTGGGCACCAAAAACCCGTCACGCACCCAGACACTGGCATTGCCCGAGGTCCTCCGATCCAGGTCGTCGACCGCAGCCTCCGGGCACCAGAACTTCATCCGGCACTTGTAGCCTTCCCCCTCGGGGAAGAGCAGGCACCAGGCGGTAAGATCGGACACGGAGCCCAGATCCCAGCCGCCGTAGCATTTGCGGCCCTGGAGCTGCTGCTCGTCCAGGGTGCCGGAGTTCCGATCCCAGGCTTTCAAAGTCAAAAACCGCGTTTCCTGCTTAGTGCGGATGCCCAGGTGGAGCCTCAGATAGTTGGCCAGTTCGGCTGGCGAGTTCTTCGCCCTGCGAGCCGCCTCCTGCAGGTAGTCGGCGGACGGGGACACCCCGTAACCCGGGTTGGCTTTCATCTGCGTCTCGACTGCGAAAGGATCGTCGTCCTCATCCGCACCCCAGACGACCCCGTACCAGGACTGGTCCTTGATGGTGCCGGCGGCCAGCTGCTCCACATAGTGGCGGGTCTCGTCATAGATGGTGCCGGACTTGCCCGCATCCGGGGTGGTTATCCTCACGCCCAGCGGCTGCGTGCGGGAGCCTCGACCGGTCTCCAGGGTGCGCACCAGGTCCGGCGTTTTATACACGTGCAGCTCATCGCAGATGAAACAGTGAAGATTCATGCCGTGGGCTGCGTCGGCTGCCGAGCTGATGACCTCCATGTAGCTGCCCGAAGCCATGTGCACGATGCGCTTCTGATGCGCCTTCATCACGCCCTTCAAAGCCGGGGTCTTCTCCACCAGCTGTTTCACTGGCTGGAAGACGAAGCCCGCCTGATGCTCGGTGGAGGCGGCGCACACCACCTGCGCGCCCTCCTCACCGTCAGCGCCCAGCATGTACACGGCGATCCCGCCCGACAAGGTCGATTTTCCATTCTTGCGAGGCACATCCACATACAGGTCATGGATGATGCGCACGATCTGACCGTCGGAATTCTTGTGCACCCAGCCGAAAACGGGTGCGAGGATCCAGGCGATCTGCCAGGATGCCGGGTCCAGATGTCGGCCCGCCCACTTGCCCTGCGTGTGCCTCAGTACGTGGAAGGACATGAGCACTCGGTCGACCCGCTCAGGGTCGAAGTAGGCTCCCTCCTCAGTACGGGGTTCGGCGGTCTTGATCTTCGGGGTCTGCCACTCCTCCGGGAGGCTGATCCCCCGGGAGAGCATGTACCAGGCGACTTCCGGCGACAGCTTCAGACGATCCAGCTCCTCCTGCGAGGGCATGGTGAAGTCGTCGGTCATTTCGTAGGGGCTAGGCAGGCATGGCGAACGGGTTTTCCTCCTGGTCGCCATCATCATCACCCATCCCTGATATGTCGCCTTCCGCCGCAGGGTTCAATCCGAAGTC
>JAAOBB010000058.1_pt1 | contig 21746 bp, 27 predicted proteins | sample 7267541 | NCBI WGS metagenome assembly JAAOBB01 (sample SAMN14345205, study PRJNA599270) | viral metagenome | isolation source: viral-like particles (VLPs) isolated from bee gut | host: Apis mellifera | place: Switzerland:Lausanne | collected 2017-01/2018-02 | reverse complement strand
CTCTATAAGCCACGGGTGCTTGTGAGTCGTGATAATCACCGTGCTTTGAGACATATAAGGGTCAGCCCCACCAATACGAGTCCAATAAGTGAGCAAGTCGCCAGTCTCAGGGTCCACGAGATAAATGGCCGATACATGTTTTGTTTTGAAAAACTTAGAGTCTTTGACGGCTTGTACCGTGACCTTATCATCGTAGGAGTAAGCCATACGAGTCTTATACTTGATTACCTTGATAGGGTCATACCCAGTCTGTAGACAAACGGTGGCGCCTTCATAGTATGTGATGTGTAGCCAAAGCTCATACTCTGATACGTCTATGCCTGGCACAGGTAGGTTATATACTTTTTCACCTTGTTGGTTGTATGGCTGATTGAGATTCCCTACTTTCATGCCGTTTACACCGACTTTTAATTGCTTGTGTGACAGATTGTGTACCCAGTTGTAGACTATGTAGCTCCTATGAGTCATCTTCACAGTGTAGTTATTATCCATGATGGGGGTTCCTTTCGATTAGTCGGTTATATCTTCAAATGTCGGCTGGCTGGCTTTTGCCATTGTCCCTAGTTCTGACACAATGGATTGCACAGAGGAACTCGCTTTATAGTCAAGGCCGTCAGTGTACTTAAATCGTTGGCCGCAATGCAGACAATAATGTGGTTCGGGGTCCTCTTGATATATCTGCCTAGCCCGTTCAAACCAGTCAGAATCTGCCTCTGGCAGATGGTCGGGTCCTACACTAAACCGTTTCATGGCCCTAGGCCATATGAGGAACTCGCAACGTGGGCATATGCTGAATGGTGGTCTCTTTACGACTGGTTTAGGGCTTGCGGATATGTATTTCAGTATGTTCCAGTCATCTGCCTTTTTGTCAAGATACCGGTCCCATCGACTGATGAAAGAGATGATATCGATGTTCGGATACCGCTCAATGTCTCCCTTAAACAAATTGCATTTTTCGATACTCTCAAATATGGATGTGGCACTTGCCAAATAAGCTAAAGCCACTCGCATAGAGTCAGGCCAATCCAGCTCTGTATCTATGGTCAGGCTTACAAGACCGGGGTTATCTGGTAAGTCCTTTTCTTTATCCATTGAGTATGTCACTAGCAACTGCTGTGTCACTGTCTTACGCATGGCCGTTCCTTATCACTTCTAGGGCTTCATCTTCATCGATACGGTATTCTCCGGCAAAGTTCAGGGACGGTATGCGCTTAGTCCTACACCAGCGTTGCACCGTCTCTTGAGCAAACCCGTACTTTGCCGCGAATTCGTTCGTGCTCATAATTTTACTTGACATATCATTACTATAGCACACTTTGCATGTGTTATGTACTTAAATCGTAAAGACACGGGATTAGCTATCTGACGAATAGCCGTATACTGTGGATTGAGACATAAAAAAACGACCGGCAAGGGAACCAACCTTACCGGCCGACAGTGCAGACTAGAGCCCGCCAACGACGGCTTTAGTCTATCACGACCAAGCGTTATACGCCACTTAACGCGCTTGTAAAAATTGTGGCCCCCGCTAATCCCGGGTGGTAGCCGTCAGAGGGTAGGACATCAACAGACCCGATGGGATGGCGGTGGCATAATCGGACAGGCCGACACCGCCCGATGGCAGTCGTTAAAGCGTGCCGGGAAAGATACCCACGGGGAGAGCACAAGAGCTCAGCCGCGTTCGGGGCAAACAGATAATGACACCCCGCTAATTGACGACTGCGATGGGGCGCTGGCGACAGAAGTCACCCGACTTATACAGTCTTAGAGATTAGTCACCCTTACGCAAGGGGCTAATCTCTCCCAGCTCCAAAACACTAGCTCTAAAAGTCTCATGGTCTCTACATCGTCATCATTATCTTAGGCGCTACACTAATATAGCTTTATCGTTACTTTACGTGTTTTATGATATGTTTAGCTTGCAATACATGCGAGATTGTGTTATAGTGATGATAACAGAGTTGGACTACCCAAGGAGATACAATGGCTGAATCAAACCAGTCAGAACTATACGACTCGTACATGAAGGTGCTAGCTGAGATTAACCCGCTGGCCCCAGACGCTCAAGGGACCACAGGAGCAAGGGATTACAAGTATCTTAAGTTGAGCACCCTATTAGCTGAGATAAAGCCAGTATTTGCAAAACATCATCTAGGTTTTTACCAAAGTGTTGACTTTGAGCTAAACGCTCCTCAGCCATGGCGCATTTATAATCAGCCACTTAATTCCAAGGGACGTTATTCAAAGGACGTGCAAGCCACTATGGAGCAGCCCATTATGATATCCGTGGTCCACACGTATATCTTCAATTCGACTAATTCAGGTGAACAAGTTAATCATATACGAGTTGGGTCCTACCCAGTTGTAATGACTGGCGACCCAAAGGCCAACGGGTCGGCAGTCACTTATGCGCGTCGCTATTCGCTTTTTGCGGCTTTGGGTATTTATCCTGACCCTGATGATGATGGGACGGCAGCACAGACACAATACATGCCTCAGCAAGCTCCACAGACTACATCACCATGGCAACAGGCAAAAAGAGCAGCACAGGCACAGCCGAACCCTCCCCAACAGCCACAGCAGAAGTTGAACAGGCCGCAATCTCAGCAACAGGCATGGCCACAGCAGTCTAACCCGGCGCCACCCATGCAGTCTGATAGCAGCACTGGTATCACCAAGGATGAAGCTGACGCTTTATGGCAGCTTTGCAAGAGCGTAGGTGTGGACCTATACACTACAGCGTCACAAATAAAGGGTCACAAGGTCACCAAGCTACGTGAACTGACCAAAGAGGACGCTCAGCTAGTCCGTGCAAGGATAGACCAAGCGCTAGGGACGCATTATGCGAGTGCATGATCGATATTGGGCCTTAATACTTGTATCACGTCTGGTGGCACTAACAGTGCTTATCATCGCAAGTATGACAGTAGCCATCATGTCACACGGGTATTGGGGTCATGGCGGCATACTGGTGCCTACGGTAGCTGTGGCCGTATTGGTACTATCAGCGAGTGGTTGGTCTTGCACAGTAGGACAACTGGCAGACCATGTATCAACAAAAGAAAGGTAACAAAAATGAAGATTATCCAAGTATCCCAGACATCGGAACGCGATGAATGGCTGGCTGCTAGGCGTGGTCTCAGTACCGGAACCAAGTCGGGCGATATTGCTTTGGAGCCTTACGCTCAAACGGATATCGGGCATATCCTAGACATGAAAGCGTCTGCCGAATCATCGGCACAGAGGCAATCTGATTTAGCCGATAAGGCACAGGCACAGGCTGACGCTAAGGCGGCAGAGTCTAAGGAACTCAGCGAAAAGCTATCCGAATACGATAAAGAACGTAAAGAGCTCCAAGGCCGCAAGGAAGACGCTGAAAAGCACCTGGAAACGGTCAAGGCACCGGCCAGCGTATCCAAATGGCGTAAGGAACTGGAGACATGCACTAAGCAGATAGAAGCCCTGGATAAGGCCAGTGAAAAGGACAACGCTAAAGGTCTCACCCTTGATGGGAAAGCCAAGGAATACCAGGAGAAAGTAGCAAAGTACAAGGCCGAGCAGCAGCGGTATCTTGATAAAGCCAAGGATTATCAGGATAAGGCCGACCAAGCCAAGTACGAGAATGAAAAGTTGAAAAGCACTGCCGGATACTGGCAATTTGTAGCCGAAAATTTTGCTGATAGCCCACTGGATGAAACACCCATGGAACGCGGCCACAGACTAGAAAACGAAAATGCCCGTCTGACTTGCGAAGCTCTAGGTATACCGGAAAGCCAGGTCAATTACGACCCTGGAATCTGGCAGTCGGATATCGACCCAAGAATCGCTTGCAGCCCTGACGTGCATGAAAACAGCCTGGAGCCTACATGGGCCATCGAATGCAAAAGCCTAGGGTCAGCCAATCACCTGATGTACACAGTGCCTATCATCTTGCACCGGGAGATACGGGACAGCAGCCACTATATAGAGAGTATTGTAAACGAGGCAAAGACAGTATCCCATCTGCTTTTACCGGATATCGTCGGCAAACCAGAAACTAGGGATTATGACTTTGTCCCGGATAAGTACAAGACACAGGTCTTACAATATTTTGTAGTCAATGAGCACCTGGAGACCCTATACTTTACATTTTACGACGACCGCATTTACAACCGAGACGCTCAACATGTGTTTCTGACCATTCCGCGAGAAAGCATTGAAACTGAAATTAAAAGGCACATGGACCGTCAGCGGCTGGCTATCAAAGAGATGGACTCAATGATACAGTGTGTTAGCTTTGCAGCCATCAAGACCGACAATGACGGGCCAGAATTCTGATGTGCGCCTATGAGAAAGCTGTAAGGGAGCTGACGGAAGCCAGTAACGATGTAGTGTATTTTGTTGACGACCGGTGTCCTACATGCAATCACCCGGATAAGTATGAACTCAATCACGTCCGTGAATTGTGCAAGTATGCGAGCCACCAGGGTGTCAGAATCAAGGGTATAGTCATGCTCCCTGGAAACTCTGCCTACAAGTATCTAACGCGAATGCTCCAGTCGGTCTCTGTCAATCACGAGCTGGTGCTCCCCGCGATGTTTTACCGGGGGTCCTGGTATCAGCACGCTGAGGACATGCTAGACACGATACAGCACGTCACACGTCAAACAGAGGACGACCTAAAGAGGCAAGCGGAACAGGAGATAAACAGTGAACAGCAAAAATAAGGGAGCCATCATGGCGACCGGTCTTATCTGTGGATATGCGGCTACGGTCTTGCAGTCTACAGACGGCCCGGCAAAGATATGTCTTAATCTACGGCTTAAGCTGATGGATGTATTCATACCGGATAAATTGCGCAATCATGAAAAACTAAAAGATACATTAAGTGACCTGGTTGATTGTGGTTGGTGTATTTCACCGTATCTGGCGCTTATTGGCTATCCTTTAGTCAGGAAAGCTCTCCATACTCCTAAACAGGGTCTGGCCGAATCAATGGTGGGTTATGCGACAGCTACCGCTGTGACAGCATTTCTACGGCATTTTGCGGATACGTACTAATCGGTATTTATTTTCTTTGGGTGGTTGACAACTCAACTTCATGTGTTATACTGATAATAACAAACGAAGTTACCACCTAAGGAGACACAATGACAACCGAAACCGTTTACACCGAAAACATTGCCTCGCTCGTGAGCAGCACAGCCGGTAATCTTAGAGACTTGTTCATCGACGCTGCTGGCGAATATGAAGACGACTACGATATCGACGCTGCCGTCCGTGAATACGCTGACTCCCTAACATCACAGCTGGCCCCGCTTGGAATCACTCAGGTTCTTGTTTCCGGCGAAACCAGATGCCCGGTCAATGCTGAGATTGACCACGATATGGTCGCTGAGATAGTCAAGAGCACCAGTACCGATATTACCGACATCCTTATTAACAACTCACTAAAGCACTAATCAAACCAAACCCCACTTTGAAAGAGGACAAAATGACCACCGCAACAGCAACCAAACAAGTTACCAACACTGTCGAAGTTTGGGCCATCATAACCAAAGAGATGTATGAGTACGGTTATGACCAGCCAGACGTATCTTTTGATGAACCGTGGCAAGCCGACCAACCAGGCAACCACTGCCGAAAGTTCACGACAGGAGTTCCCGACGACTTCTATCTAAACTATGACCAAAACCATCTGTTTCTTTGGAACAAGAGCCAGGACCGGTATTTTGTGTTCCCGCAAATTGACCACGATATGACCACATTGACTCTAGCCACTCTTGATAACGACGGTTGGAATGACGGCAAACACAACATCATCAAGTGTGAGCTGACACCAGCGGCCAAGTAGAAATACCAATCAGGGCGGGAGAAACAGTTCCCGCCCACTCCACTGACAGGAACCAAAATGACTACCAATACTGAGACCAAGACACATACAATTACTCTCTATCTGCTAATCACCGAGAATATGAACCAATTTGGCTACCGAGAGATAGAACCATTTTTTGAAAAACCGTACATAATCGAAGATACTGACGACTGCCAAGTATATGAAGCCGAAGTACCAGAAGAATACATATTAGGGCGTGATAAGCCTGGAGCACTACGCCTTTGGGACAGCAGCCACGACATGGCTTACATCACTGCCTCTGTCAATCGTAATATGACCAAATTGACTCTACTCCCACTTTACGAACACGGCGAATCAGGCACACTGAGCCATTACCCTATCGAATTCGTCCGAGCACAACACTAAACGATACAAACGGCGGGGCTACTAGCCCCGCCACCCAACTAAAAGAATCTATCATGACCGATAAACGGCATAAAACCAAGCTAATCTACCTTTGGGTCGTCATTACTCCAGTGATGGAGAGACGAGGATATGACTATCTTGAACCCAAATTTGTAAAACCCCGATATGTCACAGACCGCGATAGGTGTCGGTGCTACCAGGTCTGGATACCTACACGCTACATAGGCAAATGGCGGCTTTGGGACAGCGGCCACAAGACAATCCCAAGCCAGGAAGGATACTACCTACCCACTAGCCGTACCGGTGCCGCTTACGTCATCTCAAAAGTGGATTGGGGAGAGCATTATCTGTATCTGACCACCATTACCGATGTTGATAATCAGAAGTGTTATGAGACTTACCGCTACAAACTTGAGAGAGTGGTAGACTAGATTGACTAAATGTGAAGATATTGTAATGGCCCCGGTCATCGAAGTAGTAACCGGGGCCAGTCGCAATCACCGCATTGTTGGCGTTATCAGTGATATCAGCCAGATAAGCCGGACAATCCCGGCCTACCAACTACGAGTGTACTCGCCAATCATCGAAGATAGGATAACACGCTGGCAGCCCATTTTTGTCGGGCACTACCGGACTCTTGATGGGGCAGTCGGCTTTATCAAACACATGTGCCAGTAGGCGTGTCGTGATTCTGACTCCTTGTGTTGACATTCCTCACGCTGTATGTTATTATGTTAATAACAAAGAGTTCTGTGGAAACCCCACAGGTCATAATTAAAGAGAGGAATCACAATGACAGAGTTCATTGAATCAACCAAACAGGCAATTCGGGACAGCGGCCACAAAGCCAGTGATATCGAATTCATCGGTGACAAGACCCGACAGGTAAACTGTGGGACTTGGCAACGGTTCCGGTCTGATGTGGAGAAGGCCTTACAGGGCGATGAAGCAGCCTATCAATGTGGGTATGAAGTTTGCGAAGACCTTATCATTGCATTCACCGATTCGTCGCTGCTCTACAGGGTAGGCAGTTTCAAGAACGAGCGATGGGAGTACATGCAAGGCAGCAAGACAAGCGCTAAGCAGCCATCTATGTTTGTACCAGCTGAGAAAATCGTACATCCTGACGGTCGCGCTACCAGTATCCTCAAAATAGCTATCGACATGCTATGCAAAGCATACCGGGAGCAAATCGAAAAGCAGTTTGGAGTATGACAACATCCGGGACTGTGTGAATCACAGTCCCGGTTTTTAAACTCCAGAAATAATTGATGGTGACAGGCTCACAGCTTGCCACCATCACCCCATATAATCACCAAACATGAAAGGAACACTATTATGAGCAAGTTTATCGAAGACACCAAAAATGGCTTACGAACAATTTAAGCTCAAAACAGGTGATGGAGAGCAGACCATCACCGTCAAGGACGGTGAGAACCCGGTGACTATAGCCAGCCATATATCTGCAAGGCTCAAATGCGCGGTCACGCTTATAGACCCTGACGATAACGAGGAAATGCTCACCATCGAACCTATATGAAAGAGAAATCATGACATTACAGAAGACGACAATACTGGCAGACTACAACAGCACGCCACAGCCAAACTGGCGTATCTGCTCACCCTACAAGGTGACCAAGGATGGAGACGATAAGCACCCTATGGCACTCGCCATACATGCCTACTCAGGGGTCGTGATGGGAGTAGATGGGCCCGGTCCCATGGTCTATCTGCCAAATGAAGACCTGACCGGTCTGATAGACGTTGGAGCACAGATTAAGATAGCCCGTCTCCAGCATGGTCTTACCATGGCTGCTCTTGCCAGGACCCTAGGAGTCACGCAACAAGCGATTAGGTATTGGGAGTCAGGTACCCGGCGCCCAAGATATCACAAGGTACAGGAGTCTATAGAGAGTGTGCTTGGCGTTCATGTGTCCATGACTGCTGTGGATTGAGACTATATTTGACATTCACCGTTTGTATGTTATGATTAGTATACCAACAGATGGGATAGGAACCCATCACCACCCAAGGAAAGAGATATCATGTCAACACTAATCACAGACCCGGAAATCACTGAACCCAGGACCATCAAAAAACGCTATGTTTTCCGGCTGGTAGATAAGCAGCGTTCCGAAGTTGTCATTGACCCCAAGACCAAAGAGAAGCATGGTCCAGTGTACGCATACGGTATCATCATCAAAGTCGAGACCGACACCCTAGATAGAGCCATTGAACTCGCCAAGCCGGTAGCCGACCAAATACTAGATAAAGCAGCTGACTTCTATGGTTTGACCCTACGCCAAATTGAAATCCAGGAGAACATACCTGACGACGACAGGGACGTGTGACATGCCCAAAGTCCCACAAGAGGACAGGACACGGTGCCTCCACAGGGACGGCTACAAGTGCTGTATATGTGGCCGCCCCCTGGAGGGGTGCCCTACAGGCTATTCCATCCACCACCGACACATGCGGTCACACAAGTGGCCCAATCTCAACAGCCCGTCCAATCTCATATGCGTCTGTGGGTCAGGCACCACCGGGTGCCATGGCCGGATACACCAGCACCCAGCAGACGCATACACCAACGGGTGGCTCATACACGCATGGGACGAAACCCCAGAGGCAGTACCCATGACCACATACAGAGGCACTGTCCTACTTGACAATCAATGGCATAAGCAAATCATCACTACCCGAGAGGATGAATAATGGACACAATGACTGCAATAGAAGCGGAAAACCCAGATGGAGATAACCCCTGGTATTCGGACTTGAAAAGCCCGAAAGACTACTATGTGAAAGTCGAGCTCCACAACCACTATACCAATAGCACCGCAACAGTATATGGCTGCTTAAACGAGCAAGGTCAGATACAGATAGGCAACGACTATCTGCAAGTCCTGGATTACACCAATCCAAAGCACAAGTGGGAACGGCACCAGTGGGTGAGTGCAGTCACATATCTGTGGGATGAACATAGCTATGAGATGATAGCGACCGCAAAGATTCAAGAGGGAGACTATCTGCTTTACGAGGATAGGCTCTGCCGAATTGTGTCAGTGGAGCACAAGTCGATACCATTATTTGGAGTGAATATCGAATTTTTATTCGATAATAAGCAATACACCATTAAAAGATATGGCGGCTATTCTCTGCGCAAGCGAGTAGATTATGAAATCCCTGGCTTGTATATGGATAGTCGGGATAGATACTGTATTCTCAATCCCGAAGATAACTGCTGGTACGAATGCACACCATCATTAAGTAGAAGTGAGCCAGAGCCAGACTATAAACCCTACCGGTTGATAGCCAAACTGAACAAGTAAAGAATAAGGCCGGTCCAGTCTATTAAGCTAGCTGTCCGGCCTTTTGTCATTCCACCCAAGGATTGACAGTTTTAGTGTATCACTGTTTATTATGCTTATCTATCGGTGCTTTATCATCTGTGGCTTTATCGGCCACCAGCTTATACACAGCTGCATAGATGGTCTGAGCAACACCAATCACACCAAACACCATAGTGGTAAGAGTGGCCGCGTCAATCGTCAAATGCCCACCACTGAGCAATATCGAAACGCTATGGATAATAACAGCAATGACAGATACCAGCACAGAGATACCCAGGGCAAACAGGTTACGCCATTTGTCGGGGACATAGCGTTTGGCGGTCTGTGTGATGATGGAGCTTATCACCCCGATAAAAGCCGTGGCGATAGTGAGATACTGAGGGTCAAGGTCAGTCATAGTATCCCCTTACCTGAGAATCTGCCCGGGATAAATCGTATAAGGTGCTTGGATACCATTCCGGGCTGCTGCTGCTTGCCAGCCAGACCCATAGATAGCCCAAAGACTCTCACCAGCCACCACACGGTGCCCAGACCCAGTAGAAATAGGACCACCACCGGTCTTTGTGCAAATACGCTCACCCGGATAGATACGATTGGGATTACCAGACCGATACCCAGAAAGATTCTGCCACGAGGTACCGAGCTTGCCAGCGATACCGCTAAGCGAATCGCCACGAGCCACCACTACACAAGCACCGGCAGCAGACCCGGCGCCACCATTAAGCCTCTGATTAACAATAGTTTGCACAGCAGCAAAGCGATTCCCTAACAGCGCCTGACGCTGTGGTATAGTACCAAATTCTCCACGAATCACACGGTCCGCGAGCTGTTCATCTGTCCCGCTGACTGACGGTGCTGACGGGTTAGTGACTTTAGGCGGGTATGGGGGTGCCGGAATGGTGCCCGTGCCACTGGCATAGGCTCGCCAGGTATCGATAGACCCATAGACGACGCTCAAATCGACGTTACCCGTCCACCCATTCACACGGCCAGAGCTGGTGTATTGCCATGCGACGGCGAAAGGCCAGTGTTTCATGACCGGCTGAGCACTTGGCGGGTGAAAACCGTAGATGGGCTGGTAACCAAGAGTATATGCGGCTATCCATAGACCGTAATCTTGCCGGACTACAGGCGACCAATCGTAAGAGTTTTCAGTATTCTGGTTCATATAGATGATTGGCTTGGCTCCCCATCGTGATTCGACTCTGTTAAGCCATGTCAAAGCCCACGGGACGTTAGCCGGACCGGCTGGCTCCCAGTCAAGGATAGGGACGATACCCTTGCCTATGTATCCTTGCGTCTGCCGGACAAAATAATCTGCCTCAGCAGTGGGATTATTGCGAGTATCGGCAAAATGGTAGACACCTACACCTTTCCCAGCGGCTAGAGCTTGTTGTACAACACGGTCACAGTCAGTATTGACATAGGTCGTGCTCTCTGTGGCTTTGACCACGACGATATCAGCGCCAGTGGTCGTGACATTGATACCACGCTGCCAGTCTGATATGTCTATCATGTTGGCCGCATTGGCCGGGATAGCCATAGCCATAGTGACAATCACCGTAGCTATCACCAGCCCTATTCGTCGGATTGGTTTACTGAGTTTATACTTCATCACTTCTCCCTTCTCATTAACAATTCTAGTTGAGAATATCCTCTCACGACAAAGCCATGTTTTATCATGGACTACATGGACGACTACAGACAGCAAGTCACAGACGCGCGTTTCCAGGACCTTAAAGAGGTAATCAACACAAGATTCGATGATATGAATTCGCGGCTGGCTACCATCAGTAAACAGCTAGACAATTACGAGACTAAAGACCATGCGGCTAGCGAGATAAGCCACCTGGCTTTTAGGTGTAACGACTTGGAGCAAAAGCTCCAAGACGCTGAGAATGAGTTAGATAAATTTAAAGACAGCCTATACCGCAAAGCCGCGCTACTAGCCACTGTCTTATCATCAGTTGTCAGCATTGTATTCGGCATACTACAGCTAGCGCTACATTAATCATTTGCAAATGTAAGTCATGGTAACATGGAAATCATCAGTTTCCGAAACGTTGTAGTAATTAAGGTACGCAATACGACGATCATCAGCTAATAACTGTATAAATCGTATTTGGCCGTAGTCATTAAAAGCTGTATACCCAAACCAGATATCACTAGTAGGCCCCCACCCGGCTGGTAAGTAATTAATGCCGTGATAGCCATAATCGCTTGTCACATTATGCCATGTAGCTCTTATAAAGACTACATTGCCATATTTAGTACCTTCTACTGTAATATCAGAGGTTTTTACAATTACTTTTGGGCCCTCTACAGTGATACCGACTTTATCGGCTACCCATGCTCCATTAAGATATGTGTATGTATCGCCGGTGGTGGCTATCCGACCTTTTTGCCCATCCGTAGTCTTAATCTGCTGTAATGCCGTTAAAGTCTGAGTCTGGATTATTGTACCGGATAAAAGCCGGGGTGCTACGTCACTTACGACCCCTTGCACGACTTGAGCTAGTACCAATCCGTTTATGTTACTGTCGGGCGTTGTTGATGGGATAGCTTGGATAGTGGCACCGGCAGTAGTCCCGATACCAGCGCTAGGGTCAGTCACCACGAGTGCTATCTTGTATGACTGAGTTGTACTTTCCAGAGTCACAGTTTCGTCTTGCACAAAATATGTATATGGTGCCCCACCTTTAAAAGGATACACTATCCCAGCGTGGTCTTTCACTGTGACAGTTGAACCGCTGATAGTGCATATAGGCCCATTCACTTCATTCCTAATTCCGCTAACCCCCGTGCTTGCGGCAGCAGTAGTGGTGTCAACTGGCGATAACCATACCGTATTCGTCCTACGGAATTGGTCTGCTGTATAGGCTGGTTTACCATCAGCTCCGGCTGTAAATGGATGGACGATTATAGACATGATAATTACCTCTCTAGTTATATATAAACAGTCTATAATGGCAATGCTTGGATTAGCATACCTTGCATAGCAATAGTGTAAGTAGACCCATATGGTATTGAGTCCGAGCTTGTTGCTGACCCGGCCCATCCCCAGTAATACCGACGTGACCTAATATTGAGTTTTCGGCCCGGTGTTAGACCGGTGAATACTGTGACGTCGGATAGGCTAGACCCCATACTGTAAGTTTCATTTGCTGCTTTAATTTCGAGATAAAGCTGACAGCCGCCAAACTGTCCTTGTGCCAAATCTGGTATGGTATCGCCATCGTACCATTTTATCGGTATGATTCCAGTTCTTAGCCCCATCGTCGTTTTACCGCGGGTAGTGATATCGATGATAGCGGATAGCCATGTCTTGATGTTAACCATGATGGTACCTGATTGAGGCACTGTTATTGATACGTTTTGGTCAAAAGTACTATCGTATGGTATTGCAACAGCTCTATTAGGCGTTGCAGACGAATATACTTGTGACCACGTCCTATCCGTATAGGACACATTCTCACTATCACTGCCAGACCCATTCGACTGTTTAGCCGATGCAGCCATATTTTCCGACTGAGTTTTACGCAAGTTTCTTATCTGCCGAGCTGTAGCGTCAGGCCCGGTGAGACTGTATTTTATCGTCATTTGATAAGACTCTTTTCCCGCTCTGTGGCTACCGGTCTCAGCATTGGCGTTAGTGTCCACGCTTGGCTATAGTCCACATCATATCCGATGATACGGGCTTGCCCACTGTCAAAGTCTGGATAATAGTCATGCGCTGTGAGAAGGCGATAGTTGACTATATCACCTATATCCCAGTCAACACCAGGCTGTGGTGACGTGGTCAATGCTGATGTAAACGTTACTGTAGTCGTGCCATTTTTCATTGTTTCCAGGGCAGATTTTGCATGTCCATTTAGAGTATCTTTCTTTGTGATGGACGTTCCGGCCTGGTACTTATATTCGATTGTGGGCCTTGATGGGTCATCGTATGTCTGCCAGTCAGATAGTGGACTTTCTCCATCTTCTGCACTGGATGTAGCTTGCACTTTATTAGCCCCATATCCAGTCGAGTAATCCTCAAGTAGCGAAAAGTCAGTCATAGTAGACTCTTCAAACACCGCATTGGCTCTATAGGTACCTAACACGTCCCTAATTATCAAAGTGGGTTGAAAAACCCCACGGTCTATCTCACGCCAAGTCCCATACCATTCAGGCCCGTTTATCACGTCTGAAAGCTCTTGCAGCGCGCTTAGAACAGTTTTATTTTGTGTCTCGCTATAGGTCCGGTCGCGTTTGATGGTGCTCTCACCGATATCAGGCTTAACATACAACCCGTTCGGCTTGGTAAGCTCTACTAAACCGGCTGCTATCTGAGTCTGCGGTGCTTGCGAAAAGCTCAAATCACGGATATACACACTATCGAGATAGTGCTCAATAGTTGAAAGGGTTAGATTAATCCCGCTACTGCCTAGTTTGCGCTCGCGTTTTATGACTATGCCGCCCCAGATTACGCGGTTGCCATTTACCAGCAAGAGAGCGGTTTCGTAGGGCCGTGTTACGTCATACCAGTTTTTCGGCCTATCGTCCCACGGTAGTACCGCGTCCGATGAAGTCATTTCGCCTATACGGTATTCAAGCTTCGTACATTGCAGAGTTGGTAATTCGGCCATTACTGTACCGGTGACTAGTTTGACGGCCAGCCAGTCCATACCCATCATCAGATATACGCCTCCCAAAATGACACGGTAAGCGTTGCTCCATCTCCAGCGTCCTCAGCCGAAAAACGAAACACGTTTTGACCCGGTTGGGCATAAAACCACTGGCGGTTAGTCACAGTGCCATCTGCTGGCGGCTGACCATCTATAGTTATCTCTCGTGTCCCACTATCAGCAGTCAGATAGGCGCCAGTACCGAGCTCAACATCAAACGACATTGTTCTACCCGATGGCGCATGTGACACAGAGGGGTTTTTAACTGGCCCATCAATCTTAATCCATACTGGACTAGGAGCGTTACCGTTTGAGATAAGCGTGATGGACCCAGATACCTCTTGCTCCCTAAAAACCCACTGAGATTCCAAGTTAGGACCCTCAAAATGGTATCCATCTTGTGGGAAAATCATCCCACCGATACTACGGGCTATTTGAGTGCTGCCGCTTATCTGAGTATCGCCGCCAAGCAGATAAGGCGAGGACGATTCCAACCCGATACTGTACTGGAGCATGGTTTTACCGGACCACTTGATAAGTGGCGCCCCAGCGGACTGTTTGACAGTAGTATGGCGTTTGATGTTGCCAAGTTTGATATTAAGGACTTGATTACCAACTAGTAACTTGCCCTTAAAAGCTTCCCACGAGGCAATCAACACATCGGGGCAAGCACCCATGAGATACCCTTGTATACTGATTGACCGTCCAGTTCGGGTTGGCACGTTTGAATACATGCCATCAGACCAAACCAGTTTTTCCATGGACAGGTTAGTGCCAGTGCCGTCAAAAATGCCGCTCGTGTCCTGAAAGCTCGTGTGCCATTCTACGCCGTTATTATCCACACCGGTTAGATGAAAGCCATTAAGCGTCAAGTCTATATCTTGGTCGTCCTTGATGAATAGCGCCATATCTACCTACCTTTACACATAATGAAAATTAATGATACGAGCTGCTTCCATGCCAGCAGCCATCGGGTCATTGGTCTGGACTGTAATAGGAGCATTTACCGTACTACGAGTAGTGAAGTTTGACTGGCTGGTGGGCACAGTGTATCCACTAGTCATCGGCACGTTAGGCGTATAAGGCATGGGGTTTTTAACGATATCCGACATTTGCGTAGTCCGTACTAGCCCATCCAGCTGTGCCGTTACGTCACGCTGCAAGTCGGGCATACCCTTATCAAAGCCTACAGCAACACCAGCCGGGAGCCACTGGCCTATTTCATCACCCATGACCTTAGACGGCGACCCGACTTTAAGTACCCTTTTGGCCCAGCTAACGATGTTACTGCCCATCTCGCTGATACGGTCCCGTAGCCACTTAAAGCCATTTACTATACCGTTGCCCAAACCATTGATTATTTGGCGCCCGGTATCATAGAGCCACTGACCGGCACCGGATACAGCACCAAGCACCGTATCCTTGATACGACCCACCACACCAGATACGCGAGATATGCCGTTGGATACCGCGTTCACAATGCCGTTCCAAATGCCGCCCACAAATTTTGATACAGCATTCCATACGTTATTCCACACTGTCTGTATAGCATTAAGTACATTCGATATGACACCTTTTACAGCATTAATGGCATTCCCGACCGTATTGCTTATGGCATTCCAGATAGGTCGTATAAAGTCTGATACAGCTGTCCATATGCTGTTCCAGACGTTTTTAATGGCATTCAGAGCACTATTGATAGCATTTTGTATAGCCGACAAAATAGGAGAAAAGAACGCCACTATACCATTCCATATTGTTGTAAAGAAGTCTTTTATAGCAGTCCAAACAGTGTTCCAAATATTAGAAACCGCACCGACAAAAGTGTTAAAGATATTCGTGAACCTATCGACTATATTTTGGAAAGTCTGTGTTATCAAGTCCCACACACTTTGGAAAAACGAGCTTATTGTATCCCATGCACCTTGCCAATCACCTGAGATAAGGTCCATTACTGTAACAACGATAGTCCTTACAAGATTGACAGCGACAGATACAATATTATATAGGCTATTCCACACGTTACTTACTATTGTCAGTATTCCGCCTAATGCTGTATGAACAAAGCCAGTAGAATTCTGGAACCACCCTTGTAACACTCCGGTAATTGACGAAAATATGACATTTATTCCATTCAGCAGCTGCTGTCCTATCCAGACTGGAATAGCACCGATTACCGCTACTGAATTTTTGAGAATATCTTGTACGGTCTTCACAGCATTTGATACGACTCTGGTTACTCCATTCCATGCATTTGAGGCAGCGCCCGATAATCCATTCCATATGTTCTTAAACCAATCACCAACCCCGTTCCATGCGTTTTTCACAGCGTCAGCAGCGTTTGAGAAGACCTTTGTGATACCGTCCCACAAGGCTGAGAAGAATTGTGACACACTGTCCCATGTGTTTTTGAGCCAGTTAGTGAATTCTCCCCAAATTTTTCTGCCCGTTTCAGTCTTGGTGAAAAAGTACACGAGTCCAGCAGCAAGAGCAGCAATAGCTACCACTACAGTCATGATGGGATTAGCAGTGAAAATCTTGATAAAGCTGCCTATTCCCCCGCTAGCTTTGCTCAGCAAGCCCGGAATGTCAGAAATGCCCTTGGCGAATTTGCTTATCGCCCCGCCAGCACCAGTAAGGTCTTGGACAAAGCTCCCAATTTTGAAAGCGGCAAATGCGCCACCCAAAGCGGATAAAGCAGTTTGCACCAGGCCGGAATTATCGGATATCCATTGACTTACATTTTGGATTACTTTCCCGGCAGCATTAAGTACATCGGATACGCCTTGTAGCACATTTCCGAAAACTTGAGCTGAGCCTTGGGCACTGTCCGAACCTTTGCCAAAGTCAAACATGCCACCGACAACCTGGCCGATATTTTGCAGTATGCCACCTAGGCTCTTGCCTATGCCCACAACAGCGTCAGTAAAAGCCTTGAAACCGCTGGTTTGACTTACCGCATTAGCAAATTTCGTCACCCAATCCACCACTTGGCTGATAAGTTGCATGACCGGCTTAATAGCACCAGCGATGATATCCAAGCTGGTTTTAAATACAGTTCCTATTGCTGTGATTACGCCGGATATGTTGCTCGCGCCTATGCTGTTGATGATATCGGCTAGACCCTTGACGATGGCATTCTTCATGTTCGCCCAGCCGGTCTGAATACCCCCGGTCGCGTCGCGTGCTTGCTGGCTGAATGAGGCCATGCCATTTGACCCGTCTTTATCGAGTTTTACAAATGCGTCGGCAAATTGTTGTGTCGAAACTTTGCCGTCTTGCATGGCTTTATATAGGTCGTTAGTCGAGGCTGATGTACCCAATATGCTTTTCGCGACTTGCTGCATTTGCCCGGGCATGGCTTCATTTACAGAGGTCCAAGCGTCCATGTCCACTTTGCCACTGGAGAGCATTTGTACTAGTTGGTCCATGGCGTTTGACTGGATATCAGCAGAGTTTCCACCGGCCAAAAGCGCGTCGTTAAAAGCCAGAGCTGTATTGGTCGCGTCGGTCAGGGTAGGGCTTACAGGTGCCAGCCTTTGAGTAACTGAGGCTAAGCCATTAAGAGTCGTGGGCAGACCGGATAGATGGTCGGCCATGCTCTGGATAGACCGGGATGATTCGTCGGCCGAGTAGCCCAAGTTGGTCATGACCTTTGGAAAGTTATTTAGTGTATCGACACGGCTTACAGCTCCACCGATGGAGTCGGTCACCATGTTAAAGGCTTTGGTGACGACGGATTGTGCCACACCAGCCACGGCGCCAAAAGCGGCAGCTATCCTACTGGTGCTTTTCTCACTCTTGCCAGCTACGTTCTCTACACTGTCGCCAGCCTGGCCGGTAGACTTATTCATCGTATTGGCAGCACTGGCAGTACTAGATTCTATCTGTTCATTGGCTTTACCGATGGTTTCAGCCCCGGATGTGTACTGCCTTGTATCCACTGTGGCTGTCAAGGTCAATACATCGTTGCTCATGAGCTTACTTCCTCAATTTCTTCTCTTGGCTTTTAAGCCTGGACGCTGCTTTTTTATCGAGCTGTGCCGCTACAGCGACGGATATATCATCGAGTCTTTCCAAACGCCGGTTTCGGTCTATCTTTCTGGCGGCTTCCAGGAGAGCAAGAAAAGTCCAGGCCGTGATTCGGCCCTCTGCCGCGTCTTTCAATGCAGCCCACCCGTAGTAACGCCCAAACTCTGCTAATAGCAACTCTTTATCCGTATAGAGCTTGGACGATTGGAGAGACGCTTTGAATTCTTTGGCTTGGGTTTTCTCGCTCTCTGAAAAGTCATCATAAACATTATGGAGAGTGGACCTATCCGGGAGACTAGGCTGTTCGGGTCTTGCGGATACCATCGTATGCCATCTCAATAATCGTGCTCATGACCTGACGGTATGCTACATAGGCGCCACTATCGAGAGTTTTCTTGGCCCAATCGCGGAACGGCTTATTGGGTTGCACCAGCGGCATTATTAGGTCATCGATAATCGCATACGCTTTCATCAGTTCCTTGGCTTTGTTAAGTTCAGACTTTGAGGACCCCTGAGCTTTCTGCAAAGCTTGGAGTTTCTCTTGCTCTGCCTGAATGTTAAGGAAAACATCACTACTGACTGGCGTAATTTCAAAGCGGACTTTCTTCCCCGCTTTCGTGCCGTCGTCAAGAATGAGATAAAGTTCCTTATTTTTGGTGGCGGCACGTGTATCGAAGACTGGCGCGGTGTTCTGTTCGGGGGTTTCATCTGTGGACATGATAGGCACTTATCTTTCTTATAGTTTCTTCCGCAAGTTAGAGTTTCAGACCGATTAATTAATTTTTGCTGGCCGAACTGGACTGAGAGGCAGTGACTGACCGACTTGTGGCACTCTGAGAACCAGGGGTAGTACCCGTTTCGACAGGCTTATACTGTCCGGTAGCTACATCCCACTTGCTCTTCTGTGTTAAATCACCCTCGCCAAAGACAACATATCCCTCTGTGGATGGTAACGGCGTGATATCGACTTCCAAAACAGTCGGGTCACCTTGCGAGATATCAAATTCACCGCCAGCTTGGATAAGAGCTTGCGGGATACGGACATCCTGGCTACTGCCGTCGTCACACACGTTGCGGATGATAACTGGTACAGGTTCTGTGGTCTGGCAAGAGGACGCGCCAAAATGCACCTGGCCGGTTGCACCGTTGCCGAATTGTGCTGCCTTAGATAGGCCAGGGAAAATCTTCATAAGAGTTGATACGCTGTTGATTATAATGTTCACCGACGCGGATATTTCATCATAAGCCCCATTAGGCACCGAGATTGTTCCCGACTGGCTAGAAACATCTGTAGTGGATGGGGTGATTGTTACTGTAGCCCCGTCATCTTGAACAAGTTCTGGCGGAAACAGCTCATTCCCAATAATAACTTCTTTTTTGCCTATGAACGGATAGGTAACGCTATCTACCATGGTATTTGTCCTTTCCAGCGGTGAGGCACTATCGCTACTGTTCGGACAGTCCCATCTTATCTCATTGACGCGAGTTATTACCTGATACCGACTCTAACGGCGGTAAATCAGTAGGCAGCTTGTATCTGACCTGGAATCTAATAGCCTGGACCCATTTACCCTCATTGTCTACAGCTTCCAGAGAGACGCTGGTTCCTTTGAGTATCTCTACGTTAGTAAATGTTACGTCGCTGATAGGTTTTGTGGTCAATTCGCAATTATCAAACCATGCTGTCCTAAACAGATTCAATAGTTGCAGCATGTATAAGCCTTGTTTTAGGGGGTCGGTAAATCGGGTGCTCACGGTCACGTTATCCGTGTATAGGTCACCAGATATCGATTCCGGTAACGAATTCACCCATAGGCCGCTATCACCAACTACTGAACCTGACGCGAGTACAGGGCTTTTATTCCAAAAGATATTCTCACCGTAGGTGCCGAACCCTTGTTCTTGCAATGACAGAGCTATTGCTAGTCCCAGCATTCTGATTCTCCCTTATTTGAGTTCTATAAAGTATTGGCTTGCCCGGCTAGAGGCTTCATTCACCGAGTTTTGCAAATAGTGGGTCGTCCATGGATGGAGATGATTAGTTTGCTCACGAATCACTGCATAGGGGACCCGCGCATTCCCGAAAGTCAGCTGATATGTCAGTGGTCCGGTTCTGGTGTATCGGCCACTGTTGATTAGGGCGCCCGTTTTCACTGGTGCCCGATGGACGGCCATGTTGTGGATATCGAGGACCATGCGTACAAGCCCAGCATTTAGATTCTGTTGAGTTCTTTTGTTCCATCCGTTGTCGAATTTGAACGTGTAATAGGTCATAATGTCGTGCTACCCCATGGTGTGACCGTCCAAGTGAGAAAAGGCAGTCGGCCCAGGTCCATATCATCGCCACGGTCAGCACCGATAATCTTATAAGTCTCTCCTAGCTTAGTGACGACCGCAAAATCCAACATCAAATCTGGATTAGCAGCATATTTTTTGGGTATGTCACTAGTTTTGACGTGTATCCGTCGGTCCATCGTACGGTCATCATAGCCAGTATCCGCCATGGCTCCCGTCCTAGCTGCCGTGTGCCGTTTGATAATAACATGCACATTATCCGCTATCACTTTTCCCTGGAGTCCGGGAGCAGTCGGCAGCTGCTTTAGCGTTATGGTTTCGACTTGGCGTGGGAAAAGCTCAAATGGGTCACAAGACGCTACCAATGACATGATGGTTACCACCTAGCCTTTCTTCTGAGCCTACATAGTACGGTGGGTTCCACTTTTTCGATGGGTAGCCAAGCTCGCCAAGATAATACTTGTCCGTACAGAGGCTCCATTTGTCTACCAGTGGCTGCCCCGTCTCCATTGCTATCGATTCTGGTGTTTGACCTGACTGACTGTCTTGTGACACGGATACGTCTTCTATGGACTTGCTTTTTATCCGGTCAGTCCCGTCAGCACGATTCCGATAGGCTGCCATCAGCGACATAATGACGTTCTTAAGCTCCATCGGCAAGTTTGCAAAGCCATGGTGTCCACTGATTGTGAGCATTTCTCCAGTGTTTCGTTCATCGGCAAGTTTGAGCGTATTACCATATTTGGTTTCATCGTCGGCATTGATGGAGTCGTCCGCAGTCGTCGCTGTAAAAGTCCACATATCGGGATTAATTGTCTTACCATCTGATGTAGCCACTTTAGATACTGATGTATACCAGTCAGGTAGCCTGACTGTCACCCCATCACCACCTACAATAGCAGTTGCGTCTGCATTGGACTCTATGTTTATCGCATTACACGTCAGAGCGTTCAGCTTTGCGAAAGCCACAGGATAATACCGTTCGATATCACCTATCGAGTCACCAAATCGTTCTTTTAAATCATCCGCTGTCAGCCATGCCATTGTCACACCTTTCCGAGTATGAGGAGACCCCCCACATATCTCTATGATACGTGAGGGGTCTAGCGATGTGCCTCGCCAGTGACACTATATCATCTATAGGTCACTGTTGCACTG
>JAAOBB010000009.1_pt1 | contig 22008 bp, 31 predicted proteins | sample 7267541 | NCBI WGS metagenome assembly JAAOBB01 (sample SAMN14345205, study PRJNA599270) | viral metagenome | isolation source: viral-like particles (VLPs) isolated from bee gut | host: Apis mellifera | place: Switzerland:Lausanne | collected 2017-01/2018-02 | reverse complement strand
GCTAATAAGTGAAACAAACATAAAACCAAAAACAGTTCAAATGTTAATGGGACATGAAGATATTAAGATGACTTTAGACATTTATACTCATCTAAATGATCAAAATAAAATTGATGCCACTAACTCAATTAGGGAGTTAAATATTTAGCTTTTTTATTTTTTATACTTTTATGCCGTGCAAATGCCGTGCGAAAGCATAATAAAAGCTTGTAACAGTTGATATTACAAGCTTCTTATTACTATTAGCGGAGTGTGAGAGGATTAAGAATAAGGTTTTATACAGTTTCTGTACTTATACAATTGTTGATATAACAGCATTTTTATTTCTGAAGGTTCATCTTTCTATAGTTTTATGCCGTGCAAATGCCGTGCGGTTTAAAACATTGCAAAATTTAAAAATCGATCAACTTCGCTTTAACTCTTCTCTTCTCATGTTGATGTATTCTAAAGTTTTGTCTAGATCTTCTTCATTTGCATATTTGAGAATAAAATTTTTAGAATCTGATCTTCTTCTAATATAATTCATTCTTTTTTTATGTGAATCGTTCCACTTTTTATTTGCTCGCTTTTGAGCTTCAGTTAGTTTAGCCATTTGATCAATCCCGAAATTAAAACAACTGCCATAGCTATAACTAATATTGTTTTGCAGATTGTTTTAGGTCTTATGTCAATCTTTGTTTTAATTGTCCAGTTTTCTTTTTTAGTTTCAAAGTTATAAATTTTATTCATTGTAATAGATGCCTTTCTATAATATAATGCTTTTATAGACAACAAAGAAGGGAAGTCCCTTCCCTGTTGTTCATCTTTTATAGATGATTTCAAAAGCTATTATCCCGAGACTTAGTTTGAAATGTATCTCGATAGTAGCTTTTTTCTTTTTACTTTTTTTCTTCATCTCCTCACCTCCTTATAAGTATATAATATACTTACGGATGTGTATTGTCAACGATTTTTAGTATTTTTTTCAAAGTTTCTTAACTATTTTTGGAAATAAAGCAGAAAAAATGACCATTCTAGTGGTTAACTAGAACAGTTATTCAATAGTTTCATTTTTTAAAAAATCATAAGTGGATCATCATCAAATGTAATTTGATATTTATAGCTAAATAAGATATTATAAATATGAAGTTAATATTTAGCTTCTACTTATAGTAGCTCCCATGTGGGAGCTTTTTTATTGCACAAAAATAAGCCACTTAAATATCTTGTATCTAAGTGGCTTTATTTCTATTCGTCTTGTTCTTTTTCATTAAAATTCTTAAATTGCTCAACAAAATTTAATGACGGTAAAACTGTAGTTAACGGATTGTCCATAGACACTACCATTGACACAGTTGACCTCAAATAAGGATAAATCATTGCTGCCCCATTTATCATTAGAAATTTTTTCTTTTCCTCATTGTCTTTAATATCTTCTCGATATTTAAAAAGACCATTCACAGTAATATTTATCATTTTTTTCTGTTCTTCTAATAATAGATTCGCAGTCATTTCAATTATACCGGTATCACCATTTTTGCTAATACTATACTTCATTTTTAAGTCATTTTTTTGTTCTTCAGTTTTATCATTTTTTAAAGCATCTATTTCTGTTTTTGTATCATATTGGTGATAATTAATATTGGTTATTCTATATGCTTTAATTTGAATAACTGGGTTAGTTGCATCACTCATTTTAAATCCCTATGCCGCTAAAACAAAGTCTTTTTCTGTTGAAAAATCATCAATACTAGCTAAATAATTAAAGCTTCTACTGTTATTATCATTTGCTACAGTATTCTTATTTTGAATGAAATTTACTCGTGAAGATTGTTCATAGTTAATGTAACCAGCATACATTAAGTTTTTTGTGGCTTGTAGAAAATCCTCTGGTGACCATTTTTCTCTAATCTTTTCTATCATAGTATCAACATCATATTTATATTTAACCATGATTTCCTCCTTTTATTGTTTAAAAATTTATTTAAACTTTTTATACTCTTTAAAAGTATTTTCTATAATTATCTCCTTGTTTCTTATAAGAACTTCAATACCATTAATTATACCAGAATTACTAATACCATCAATACTAGTATGTGTAGGTGCCTCTACAGCATCTATATTTGTTTTATTTATTTCCGATACTTGTCTACAGTATAATTCAATTAAAATACCGTCTAAACTTTTTTGCTTACTACTATTCAAAATTTTATGTTTTTTATAAAATTTTATACTATCTTGTACTTCAGGCAATTTTATCCAAGTATTAAACCTCTTCATGTCCTCAGTATTATATTCAAGTACAAGCATGTTTTCTTCTAAAACTTCAATCTCCAATTCAAATACTATAACTCTTTTACCGTTAGAAAATTTTTGTATAAATGCATAAGCTAAATCTGGATTGTCCAAAAAAGTATAAAAACCAATCCCCAAGCTTCCTATTGTAACATATTTATCAAAATTAGCATCTTTTATTTGCCTTTGTGTTAATTTAGGTATTCGGATAGCTTTAGCTCCTTTTAGCTTAAATTCTCTAGCAGATTCAAAACGAGTGCCATGATATAATTTCAATATTTTCTTAGTCATTTCTAATTTTTGTCACAAATTAATTTATATTTAAGCAATATTAAAAATTTTTTATATATTTACTATACTTTATTTATAGCATTATTTTTTATAAAATCAATTCTTTTTATCAAATTAATTTGTGTTAGCGATAATTATATTTACAAATGTTGATTTGCCACACCCTTTTTAAATACTTGACAAAGTCAAAAATAAGCCACCCAGAAATTAATCCGAGTGGCTTGTTTAATATTATTTAAATTTTCCCATTGCCTTGCCATACTTATCCTTGCCGACAATATAGCCGTAGCCATTAGCTCGTGGCTGTCTCAGCCATAGACGCTTAGGGCCTTGCAATACTGCATCATACTTAATTGCGCTGCCCTTAGGCAACCTTGCAATTGCGGGAGCGTTAATATGCGGAGACATATGCAGTTTCAAGGCTTTTCCCAAGACAAAAGTACCGGTCTTTTTAACCCAGTTCGACTTTTTGCCGGAACTTTTAGCTGGCTTTTTCGCTATTGTAACCTTACCGCTTACACCATGAGCAATGTCATGCGCAAACTGTGCCTTGCTAATACCAATTTTTGACAAGTAGCCATAAGGATCGCTATGGTCAGTGTTGCCTAAATTATGTGTTACCCAGTTGTGTGTCTTAACTCCACGTTTAGCGCTCGTATCGAGCGTTAACGGAATACCGTACTTTTTAGCATATTCACGGATCAGGCCGATATAGTTACGATAGGCTTTCTTGGCTCGTGTCTTATCGCTGAACTCACACAACTCGATCTGCATTGGTGACAGTTGATTACCATAATAACCGCAACCCCAAGCGACATAGCCTAGACCACCTACCAGGTAACACTCTTTATCGTCTACTACTAAATGGACATAGGTCTGTGCTGTGTTAATACCTGCCTTCATGTTATGTGCAATAGCCCAAGCTTCACCATTAGTAGTTGCCGTTGAGTGTGCCACAATAATATCTCTTTTAGCGAGAGCTGAGGCACCCTCATTAGCAGACAGTGCGTACTTCTTATTTAGTTTCATTTTTTACACCTTCCTGATAAGCTTTTTCAACCATGCCTTCGGCTGTTTCTTTAGTTATCTTTGCTTTAGATGCTTTCGCCTGTTCAAGCAATGCGTCAGTCGCTGCCTGCTTTTTCTCAACTCCAGAAGCATTGGTATGTGTTGCCTGTTGCGTAACGATATATTGCGCTACGTCATAGAGCCATTTCATTTTTTCGGCAAATGCAGGATTGTGCTGTTTAGCGTATTGATAGACAGCTACAACACCAACTGCTCCTAAAACAAAGTATGGTAATAATGAATTTAATAGATTAATAAACTGAGTCATTTTTTTAAATCCTTTCAACAAAAAAGAACACTACACAGTGTCCTCTAACTTCTTTTTTAATTTTTCGTATTTATCTTCTAACTCTTTGCGCTTTTTCCGTTCATTTTCATAATCCTCGGCTAAATTGTCCCTCTCTTTCTCTAGAGTCTTAAACTTATCCGCATAATCTTCATGATGTGACTTATGCAATACAGCAAAAAAAGTGGCAAATGCACCTATCAAAGCCGTTAAGACTTGAATTGTACTGATTAACTCATGCACTTAACCACCTACCTAACTTTTATATGCTGCCCTAATGATTAAGATAAAAATAATCACGTCTCCAATTACTGTATGTGCCATTCTCATTTGACCAGCTAAAAAGGCATGCCATAGTTGTGTGCATCCTAACATGCACACGACTGAACCACATAAAATTAAAAATATGTGTTGCCATGCCTTACTTTTATTACCAGTAATAGCCATCAATATTAATGCCAAACCTAAAACTGAGATAGTAATATCTAGTCTCTGGTCGTTCATAGTTGCAGTAAGCTCAGGTGGCCAAAAGAAATAATCTCGATCTAGCCAAAGAGAAGCGCCAATTGCAATAATTGACGCTCCTGCTAATGTTTGTTCAAAGTTTTCATTAATATTACTTAACAACCGGTGCCACATAGTCATCACCTGTAATTCTCTTGTACGCCGCCTCATCAATGGTCTTGCCCACATATCCGGCAATCGTTGTCTTGGTATATACGTTGACGCTAAAAAGATATTGATAGAGTGACTCAAACATACTCATCATGTTCATTATTTAGCACCTCCATCTTTAGAAGTGGTATCTGTTGTGCTGTCAGCCTTATTATCAGTGGTTGGACTAGCCGCTTGTTGTGCAATAGCACTTTGCGATACCAATCCTACTAATGTGCCGATCTGTTTGTTAATGGCTTCATCGCTGAGCTTACCGCTAGCCACATCGTTCTTTAATTTTTCCAGGCTTTGAGACAATTCTGAAATTTGCTCACCCTGGACTTTACCATCTGTTTCAAACCAACGATAGTGATCCCAGTCATACATAGGCGATTTTAATTTGGGGTCTGGTACGTCCTCTGTGTAGGGGCATGCAACTACTGCATCTTTAGGCGCAAACCATATTTCAAACGGTACCTTTGCCGTTGACTTATAAACTTGCTTAAAACTATTATTATTAGTTGTTTCTGTCATTTATTTATTGCTCCTTTACTAAATTAATAAATTTTTTTATTTCTAAATTACCAGCTGTATCAGTATAGATACAATATATATTGTCATGCTTATCGACAATAACTCTTCCTGGTAAAGGCATAACAACATCTTTGTAATAATCTAAAACTGGAAATTCATTATCAATCTGCCAAATCTTAGTTCCATCGGAACTAATTTTTTTTAGAAAAAAGTCTTTTTTGGAAGTTGTATTTGTAGTAGATGAAAAACTATAAATGTTATTTTGCGAATCAATTGCTAAACTGAAAGCATACCCATTGGCAATCCAAAGCTCTTTACCACTCTCTCCCTCTGCCTTCATTACAGTAGCATCAACAGCTACTATAAAATCATCATTATTATCAATACTTATCTGGATGGGGCTACCGCCTGCACCAATCTTATAATTAAAAACAACATTGTTATCAAAATTATTTTTAGAATATCTAATAATTTTTCTTTTATCATCGCCATCTTTTTCATAAAAACCAGCATATAAATAAGGGCCATTGTTTGTCGAGATTATTGGCAATGATTCCAAATTATTAAGTTCTTTTTTAGAAACAATGTTTCCATTGTAGTCCATTTTTAGAATATATTTTTTTTTCGGTTCAGATAAACTGATAGAAATATATATATTTTCATCATCGAAAGTAGCATTGCGCATATCAACACGACAATTAAATATTTTTTCAAATTCATAATTAGCAATTTGCTTACCATTAACATCAATAACAAGACATTGGAGTTGACCTACTGTAGTGCCATTAGCCAAGACAAATATACAAAAAATTTTATTATTTGAAATCTTTAAATCTACGTCAGTCCAGTCAGATATATAACTTTTTTGCCAAATTATATTGCCATCAGGATCTAATTTAGAAATACATCCACCGCTAGTAGCGATATATAGATAATTATCCAAGTCCGTTGTAGCTGCTCTAAATGTTCCCATATTATAATTTTTAGTAAATAGTTTTTGAAACGTACTTGGTAAAGTTTGCCAACCATTACTCTTGTATAACAAGGCATCACGATAATACGCTCTTTGGACTACTTTTTTACCAATAAAAATGTTTGATAAATCCATCATTTCACCACCACCGCATAACTACTAATAACGTAATAGATTGTATCCGAATCATGTTTTGACAAGCTTTGATATTGTTCCAGGGTTCCAATCCAAGTTTTCATTGTTATTTGATCAAGAGCAGTTATATTGCTATTAATATCAGTCACTCTCTGGTCAATCTCGGCCTTAGTATAATGGTCAGTCTGGACGTTGCCGTCCTTATCTGGCGCAATACCATCGACTGTTTTAACCTGACCAGCATTTTCAATCTGTTTTTTAATATCTTCAGCAAAAGCGGTCAGATCCTTATCAGTTGCAACTTTGAGAAAGTCTTCCTTGCTTGTTGCGTCGGCTTTAGTTCTTACATAAGATAAGCTTCCTTGACCGTAATCGCTAATATAGACAATCTGCTCGTATGTCTTCGCACCATTCCACTTTGGCACATTGAATATCCAACCGTATAAGTTTCCTTGGGTTGAGTCAAAGCCTACCATCTTGCCGTCAGATTTTAATTGGCACCCTAAAAATTTGCTTATTCCAACCGTTGAAAAAGCATCAAGATTAATGGTTGTATTATAAATGTTATTGCCATCTGCTGCGTTTAAAGCAGCTAAATCTCTAATATCCTTATTAATCAAACTTTGCAAAATATCGAGGTCAGCTTTGGTGGCAAAAACTTGGAGTCTTTCTTCCAATTTTTTATCCGTAACCACACCATCTTCGACTACTTTGACGGTGACATTATCCGTTCGACCGACTACAACATACATAGTTAAGTTGAATTTAAACAACACCTCGTCTTGATAATCAGGCATTGTTTCTGGCTCAACTGCCGTAGTCAACGCATAAAGGATTTCTTTATCGCTACCTTCTTCCTTTGCGTAAAGTGCAATCGTATTCAGATCGTAACTTTGCGTAAGATCTTGGTTGTTAAAGTATAGACCTACTCCGATCACAACGTTTTTATCTTGGGTTGCGTCAGCTACATCGACAATCTGGCCATACTGCACAATGTTAGGCAGCTCGGTCAGTTCCTGGAGTTCTTCAATTTTTTTGTCAGCTAAACTATCATCCGAAGCAGCTGTTTTCGTAATTGTAAATTTAGCTTTACCTCTAGCAGCTTTAATCGCTAAATCTAGGCCAGCATTTGTTAATATCGTTTTATTATATTTTGACACTATTTATCACTTCCCTTTATTTTCAAACTGTGCTGTATTGGCTAGAACCAGAGCATCGGTCTTGTACCATGCACCAATACCATAAATGGCTTTGTTGCTAATTTCAGATTTAGTATTAGTTATCTGGTCAATATAATCATGATTGGCAGGAGCTATCAAATGGGCACCTGCTAAAATACCAACACCGATTTTAAGTTGATCAGAAATCTTTGCATCTGGTAATTTGATTTGAATCTGATAAATCATGTTGGCTGGCAGGTAGACATTTAAAATATACTTCACGTTATCTATCTGCTTATTACTTATCTCACCCTGGTTAGCTTCTACAATCGCTTCACGTTTTGGACGAATGACATAAACTTCGGCGGGTATTTTTAACGTTTTAAAAAGTTCTCGCAAATACCTGATCGTGATCGGTCGTGGTGGCAATAGGCGCATTAGCACCCGATTCTGCCGATCTTGCAATGTATCTCCCGGCTCAGGTATTACACCTATTTGATCTTCAAAAACAGAAATACCACGCAAATCCGTCTGGATGACAAACTCATTAAGCAGTGTTCGCAATTGCCTGTCATCCATCTCATCTAGTACACCACCTTGTGCATGCATGATTGCCTGCATTTCATAGACGCCATCGTAATAGTCGGGCAAGTAGTCCATTAGATTGTTAGCCATCTAGTACCACCTCTCCTAAAATTGGAAGCTCTGAAGTCTGATTATTGAAAGTTAGTGTAATGTCTCCGTCTGTGCCGTTTAAAACAGGCACTGAGGCATTAATTACCCCTTCAACACTCATTATTTGCGACAAGATTTTTGATCTGTACACGGTTTGAGAATAGCCTCGGCCAGTCTTGGGATCAACCGTGTTCCAACTTTGTCGCAATAGTTCGAAGTAGTTTTCTATTGCCTCTTTAATCTTGGCTTTTACTGAATCCGCATTCTGTTTACTATCAATGGTTACTGTTGACGCTACATCAACGGTCAAAATAGATGGTGCCACTACTGTTACTTGATGATCAATCGGTGCCAGACCATAACCCAGTGCTTCACGATCTTCCGGGTCTATTAAATTTTTAACCTTTTTGACCAAATCGGCACTAGCGGGCATCAGATTATTATTTAAGATAACTAACTTAACCGTACCGGGTCCGGCCCAAACTGGATAAACTTGTCCGGCTCCTACTTCATTAATTTTACTGAGCATACTTAAATAGTCGGCTACATTACCGCCATAAGCTACCCAGTCATCCGCCTTAAGCAAACGGTCTCGCAGGTGGTCGTCTGTTTCTTCGTCTCGAGCAGGTGCAACGATTTCGGTAATCTCAGCCCAAGAAAGTCTATCGTTGCTCGTTACTGGCAATATCTGCCCAATATATGAGTTGGCTGTCATTCCTGGATCATCTGCCGTTAATTCGCCGGTTAAGTCATCATTGATTTTTTGCACCGTATAAAAAATAGGCGTTTCACCAATACTTGCGAATTGGTCGCCTAACTGTACGTTGTTGATCGCATTACCATCAGAATCTAAAAATTTAGCTTTAACTTCCGTTTGTGTAGCTACATATCTAGCTGTGCCATGTTCAGCTGCACGATAATCTAAGAATTGCCCTTGAGCTGTCTTAATGTAGCTTTGCCTAATAATGTTGGCCATCGTTAGTGACTGCTGTGCCATCGCCATCGCTGCCGGTGCTAATGCATCAAAGACAATCGAGCCTTCTCGTTGGTCAATATCGTCTGGCACGTTGTCCAGCATCTTATCCAGCCAATAGTCATAATTACGGCTGGTATATTCTGCCGCGTATTCTTCAGGATTCATCCACACTCACCTCACTATCTATTGCTATTTTGCCGAAAACTGTAAAACAGGTACCCGTAACCACTAGGGTATCTTTATTTTTTTGTTCAATTGTGTCAATCTCAACATCTGTAACTCGGTCATCTGCCAGCAATGCTTCTTTGATCATACGTTCAGCTTCCACTTTGGCATAGCCAATGTCTTTACCAATTAAATCATTAAGATCATTGCCATATTGGTCGGAGTAGATCGGATAGACTAGACGCTCTGTTCTTAAAATCTTGTCCACTGCCTGCACCATAGCTGGCAATTCGTCCACTTTGCCACGAATTCGGCCATTTTCAACTTTAAAAGTCAAAGTCGGCTCATCGTCTAAATCTTCATCATCGTCAACGTCCAGATCTTCATCATCAAGATTTGGATCTGTAACTTCGTCATCGTCTTCTGTGACAATAATATTGTCGTCATCGTCCATCCTAAGCCTCCTCTCTTTCGAATAGGTAAAATTGCTGTCCGCCGTCCATCCGGATCATAGTTACCTTGTCGCCCTTTTTAAGGCTATTGTCAAATTCCATGTCCTCAAACGTGATGTGTTCAGTGGTAATTACATTACTGCCGTGGATCGTTGCTTTACCAGGTAGCTTGAACTTGCCAATATGCTTCCCCAATACGATAAAATTATCGTCTATAACCATGTTGTTAGATAGCTGTACCTTCAGCGGTTCAGTGCTAATCACTACACCATAGACAACATCCGCATAGTCACTATCTTTGCCGCCACGGCTTTTTAACATTTTTATTATGAGGTCTCCAGCCATTCCGCACCTACTTTCATTGTGAGATGACACATGTAATCCGTCCCAAATTCGTGTTCAGCCTTTAATATCGGGCAATTTTTCAATGTCTTGTTAATGTCATTAATCTTGATTGTCACGGCATTGCCTGCTACCAGGTCAACATTACCGATACAATCAATTGTTAGCTCTTTATTGGCTCTATTACGCTTGCGCAGTTCATCTTTCGCCTGCTTAATCATCTGCGCATGGTTAGCTTTATTTTTCTTATTAACCGTTACTTGCAATTTGCCCCACTGTTTTGTAGAGTCGCCTTTCACGCTAACTGACTTAAAGCTAGTCCTAGAAGCTTCATCCTTTTGACTAGTTTTAGCATTAGTAGTTTTCTGACTTTTGCCACTAGACTGCTTCTGCTTGGCAGTAGCAGATTTAGACTGGGACTTTTTGACATCTTTCTGTATAACCTTTACCACATTAGCCACATTGTTAATATCAACGGCATAAGAAAAGCCGGTCATAGCCGACTTACTGCCTATAATCATTTTTAGTTTCTTGTACGGCGCACGCCTAAGCTCAACCGTATCGTAATTGCAATACACGTAGTACATGTGTTTAGTTGCTGTCTGAGTCTTGGTAATGGCACTTTTGAGCATATCGAAATAAGTCTTGCCGTCACAGATTTCAGCTGCAACTTTATGGCTTGGTACGTCAACCACTTTGTGTTTAATCCCTGCCCTTTTGCAGACATTGTTAAAACGGTCGGCAACAGTGCCAGCCTGCCAAACTATTGAGTCTTGGTTTTTTAAATAGCGCTCCTTGTCGTAACAAGTAACACTCAGGATATTGTTTTCTTTGATTTTGTAGCTAAAAACATAGCCGTAGAATATTTTATGATGATCCCAGCGAAATTTAATAATATCGCCGGTGTAGGGTATTACTGGGTGTCCGTTTTGAAAAAGGTCAAAGTCCAATTCTCCCGCGCTAAAGTTAAGGTCTGTTATCCATTTAGGGTTTGAGGCTAAAACATCACGCAAATCATAGGTGGTGCTTTTGCCCCTGCGCTGTAATTTGAATGTCGTTACCGTCATGCTTTAACCACATCACTTTTTTTAACCCAACCACGAGCAATACCATTAATACCAACACAAATCGGATACTTGCGTCCGGGTGCAATATTAACTATTTCCCGTTTAGCTTTTTTCTCATACATACCAGGGCCGGATCCGTAAGAATCTAAGTGCAACCGCCCAGTGACAATGACATTTGAATGGATCCCAAATTTTTTAGGTGGCGCAACCCGTTTCTTACCCTTCTTGGACTTATGTTTTTTCTTCTTTTTCTTTACTTTCTCGGCTTTAAAACTGCGATACTGCTTAAGTTCAAGGGTATAAGTGTATTCTTGGTCATATGAATTTTCAAAACCATAAGTAAAACTGGCGATAGTCATTGCCAGGCTAACTTTAGTATTGTTAACCACCAACCTAACTAGTCCCTTAGCCTTTTGGATCTTTCTAAGCCAATTTATGTAATAGTCTGGCTTTTTCAGATCAAGGACAGCTAGGTAGGTTGTCGTGTTTAAAGGGAACGTACTGGCAATAGTTATTCCGGTTAGTTTCAAATCGCCAACCCGGTTTACTTCACCTAAATCAACAATGGTCTCACTGTGATCATCTGTTTCGTACTTAAGTTGTAGTTCTTCCGGGTTAACTGGTAATTGAATAGTCTGATTGTTCTTATAACTCGTCAAGAAAACGCCAAAGCCGTCCATTATATCACCTTCTTTAAGTTAATGATTTTTCACTTTTAGCAATTAAATAATCTTCAAATTTACCAACAAGAGTTTCAAAGTCTTCATTACTATTACCAGAGCTGTTAATTTGAATAGCGCCATTTTCTATTGTGACTGTGGAGCTCCGATTATCGTTGCTAGTGGCACTGTTTCCAAATCTGGCTCCAACTAAACCATTCAGATTGCCATTATCACTATTAATTGCCGTATCAAGCTGGTCTTGTTCATTTATCCCAATTCCAGCTGTAGTTCCATCCAATCCATTTAGTGCATTGGCAACACTATTTACTGCAGCTGCGGCTCTGTCAAAACCTTTGGCAAGCAAATCACCGACATTCGTCTGATCTATTGCCATCGGATTAAGTGTCGGAGTCATGTTAGATGTAGCTGCAATTACGCCTTCTGCCATTTCAGCAGAAGCATTACTTGCTAAATCTGCATCATGGTTTAAGCCAATAGCAAGTCCTTGGTCAATCCAACGACCGTACTGATTAAATAGTTTAGAAGGTGAACCAATATGTAATATATTTTTTGCGGCACTAACAACTTTACTTGCAACATTTGAAACTGCACTTACTGCAGAACCAATCATCGACTTAATTCCATTAACTAATCCTTGGATCAAGTCTCTACCAACACTTACTAATGAACCAGCAAAACTTCTTGCTGCATTCACTGCATTTGATATTCCATTCCTGACACTATTTACAACGTTATTCATTGCACTTGTGATAGTTGTAACCATCATTGTGCCTGCCATGATAAATATGGTTACTAGCATCATCACTGCGTCTCCGACAGCAATTAATCCACTAGCAACAACCATTAATGCGACACCTACTATAAGTAGACCAGCACCTAGAACAGTAGCTGCTACACCTAATAATAAAGTTCCAACAGCGGCCATCATCAATAATGGTGTAGCTAACATCAAGGCTAAAGCAAATAACATCATTCCTGCTGCTGCAACCATAGCAACACCAGCTATTATAGTTATACCAGCACCCATTAAAACTAATCCTATTGCCGCAGTAATTGAAAATACTGCAAGTAGCGCAACACCAACTGCCAACATAGTAATGCCAACTGCCGCTATAATTGCAAAAACACCTAATATTAATAGTCCTGCGCCCAATAAAACAGCTCCAACTGCTGCAATTACTAATGACACAGATAAAACTATAATAGCTAAACTTAGAGCAACTATTCCTATTGCTCCTATGATTGCTGCACTACCAAAAATTGTAATTGCTACTGCCAATAAAATAATATTTAAGGCAGCCTGAGCGCCATAGGTAGCAATATTAGGCAATTGTGTCCCTAACAATGCTAAACCTGCGCTAGCAACAAGTATAGCTACTCCAATTACCAGCAACGCAGCACCGAAAACCAGGAATCCTGCTGCTGCACTTATAAAAGCTGGTCCTAAAAACTTTACAATTATTGCTAAAGCGCCAATTGCAATTATCATCCCAAAAAACACGGCAATTGCTGCACCGCCACCATTTGCTAAAGAATTTGCTGCCTGAACCAATATCCAGAATCCTCCAGCTACCAGTACAACTGCAATGCCAACTTCCATTAATGCTGCACCTAGTTTTAAAAAGGCACTTGCACTTTGAGCAATAGCCGAAATTTTTGGTAAGTTCTCAGTTGGGGCTTTAGGTACTTCTGGAGTCTGGGGCTTTTTAAATTTTTTCAAAAAATCAACTGCTGTTGAAAGTCCCTTTCCAATAGTATTAATAACTTTGAATGTCGCAAAAGCAATCGCAAGATTTTTAATAGCACCAGCAATATTATTTAATGTATCAGGTTTAAGTTTGCTAAGCTTATTTAAGCCATAAACAACGGCTGTAAATATTAATCCCCTAGTTCCTGATTTTAAAATTAAGAAAGCGGTAGCTAAAGCTTGCAAGCTACTCGGATCTAATGAACCGATAACTTTTGCGATTGCGCTTATAGCCTTTGCTAGTCCTAAAATACTTCTTCCAGAAATTGAACCTAATGTCGTAAAAAAGCTAGTCTCACCAGTACCTGTACTCATTGTGTCAATTACATCACTAACAGAGTCAGCTATAGTTTGAAACATTTTTCCAACTTCTTTGCCAGCACCTGTTTTTTTAAAGCCATCAAATACATCTTGCAAGCCCAACTTAAATTTATCAAAAATCGGCTTAACATAATTAATGGCGTTAATGATGCCATCTCCAAAGGAGCTCCAATTTAGCTTACTCAATTTATTGGTTATTCCTTCAATTGCATTAATTCCAATTTTACTTAGCCTTTGAAATTGCGGTTGTAAGCCATTTGATAAAGTTTCTTTCAACCCATCCATTGCCTGACCAACAGTTTTATACTGTGTAGCCATTTTACTAAAATTAGCATTAGTACCTGTTTTCGCAACAGCACTAAGGAATTCTTGGGTTTTTATTTTTCCATCTTGTACATTTTTAACTAGGTCTTGAGTTGACATATGCATTGACTTAGCAACTGCAGCCATTCCTGCAGGGGTTTGCTCAAGCATAAGTTTGAAGTCTTGCCATTGAACTGTGGGCTTGGCAGCCATTTGTGTAGCTTGTTGGCTCAGTGTCTTCATTGCTTGTTTTGGATCAGTTGCGGCTGCAGCCAGTCCACCAAATCCCTTTACTAGTCGAGTAGTATCCTTTACCCCTACAGCTGCTAATTGGCTGTATGTAGATGACATATCCGATGCAGAATAAATTGTGTCTTGGGCAAATTTTTGCATCGAACTTTTGGCTGCTGCTATTTGCGCAGGTGATCGACCTAATTGACGCATATTGCCATCAAACGTTTGCCACGAAACACTGGCTTCATTTAGTTCACCAATCATTGAATGAATTCCTGCAGTGGCAGCACTAGCAGCGGAACTAATCATTCCACCAAAGGCTGTTCCTGCTACAATCTGTTTTAATCCAATTCCTGCAGATCTAGCGCCATTTCCTAAAGAGAACATACCACCACTACTATTGTTCATGGCATTCTTTAGTCGATTGGTTAATCCAACCGTTTTTTGTACTCCTGCATCAAATTTTTTTAGTACGTTGCTAAAAGCATCATTTATTTTTAAAGTATTGCTTATTGTGGCCATAAATTACCTCCTTTCTATATATGTTTAGACCTAGCTTTACGTTTAGCTTCTCGTTCTTGCTTTTTCTCTTCTTTCTGTCTAATTTGAATTGAAGCTATCACTAGTGCTTTTTCCCTTTGTGTCAATTCAGCCCATTGTCCTGGAGTCCAATGATATTCATTCAAGCAGTAATAATAAACGCCAAAATCACCATAAGACTCATTAATTAGTTTTTTGCTTGCTCAACATAATTGTTAATACTGTCAATATCAAAACCTGATATTTCTTGGATTGATTGTCCAAGATCAGCATATTGACCTGCATTAAGCATTTTCTTTAGGACACCAGCAGGATCTGCAATACAACCCCATGACTTTTGTAATTTTTCATTATTTAAATCAGGTTGAACAATAGCTTCAGCCATCATCAAATCAACTAGCTTACCTTGATCAGTTTCTTGAATTCGTTGATGTGTTTTCTTGTTAATATAGCTAGTTGTTGCTTGTTTTTGCATTTCATTAAATTCATCCGCTGTGAGTGCTTTAATGATAAATGGTGATTTAAAACTTTTTATTTTTACTTCCTTAGTTTCATTTTTTGGTTTGACATTTTCTGCTAAAAAATCTTCGACATTATAAGCCATTTTTATTTCCTCCTAATTACAAATCGAATCCATTAAAACCGGTGACTAAATTTACCTGTTCAAAAGTAAAATCTGATTCCCAATCCATGACGCCATCATCTGCTTCAAAGTCGGCAAATGGCACTTCGTCAAGGTTGACTTCACCAAAGTGAAGGGTCTGCGTACCTGCGCGACTTGTTGGATCATTAATCGTCATTGTAATCTCAAAATACAAATCTTTACCGCCATTGACGTATGGTAAAGCGTACTTGGTCCAGTTGGAAGAAATCAGGTATCCACCTAGGGTGCCTGTACCTTCAACGGAGGTGACCTTCTTATGCTTCCAGCGACTACCTAATGTCTGAACATCTTCTTTGTTCTTTTCAAGTTTGGCACTAAATTTTTTGCATTCAATTAATGGAATAACTTTTCCTTCAATTGTGACGTATACTTTTGCATCTTTGGTAGAGATCGTATCGCGACCATTAAGAAAACTGCCTACTGTGCTTACTGTTTCGTCCATTTATTTTTACCTCCTATTATTGCACTACCATTGTCATGTATAATTTCTCCATTGAGTCTAATGGGGTAATAGCTAAGTTAACCACAATTGAATCGCGGTCATTACCAGGCTCAACTGAGATGTCGTCTTCGCTAAAGCCAGTAATTACTCCACCGTCTGCTAAACCTTGCAGATAGCTGACTCTGTTAGCTTTAAATAAGTTACGGCCTGCCTCATTGTTGGTAACTTTGCCGATAAACATGTTCTCAAATGTTTCTTCGGTATTGCGCACAACCGTATCCATCGTCCGCACTACACGGTTTTTGCCGAAGAATACCGGCTTTGTTTCGGTGAACGAAGTTAAAGAGTTGATATCCTGCTCAATAATTACTGTCTCGTTACGTTTAGTTGTAAAGACAATTTGTCCTTTTTCCAGCGCTTGGATAGTTCTATCGTTGTTAAATTTCGGATAAGCGCTAATTGCGTCCGGGTATTCAACGTATGTCAATGACTTAGCGGCATCGGCAGAACTTGAAGCACCGGCAAAAAAGCCAGCTGCTACTGTTGCACTTAATTGTGTGCCATCATTGAGAATTACACCGTTGGCCACTTGAGAAATACCCTCATAGTTAGCCCCGCCACCGATAGCTGGAATAACACCACGTACTTTAATACCGATGTCATCACGTAGGTGCTTAATCTCTGCTACCAGTTGTTTATGGATTTCATCACCAATCGCAAAGCCTGCTGTAGTAGCCACATCATAACTTTCCGTCTCCAATGCATCAGTTAATAGATCGCTAATCGGTTCAGGATTAGTTGCACCACCGGTTAAGTTGACTGTTACATCACTCTTTAGGTCATCTAATAAATTAGAGCCTTGTGAGCCTACAATTGGCGTATTGTTTGTATCTTTTGTAGTCCCACCGTCTGTCGGCACATTTGGAGTATCTGGCGTTTTCCTATCGGTTAATTTAACGTCCACATAATCATTAGCCATTAAATCTTCCGGTCTCGAGGTACTGATCATCTGTTGATCTACCATTTTTGTGTTAAATAAAGTTGAAACAGTAACCTGGTCGTCTTTCTTTTCGATTGAAACATGTAAATTGTTGCCAATTGTTCCAGGGTATTTAGCACTAAAAACCCAAGGTAATGTTTCATCATTTACAAGTGCCTTCTCACCGTCATTGTTATTAAGCAATAATACTGTGTTGGCTCCCTTAAGCACCTCTCGTAACGTTTGCAATTCAGGATCATTGATGTCATGTCCTAACGTTGCTAAAAAGTTAGATTCAGCATTTAGCCTAATGATGCCCTTAGCGCCCCAATTTAGTTGCGTATTAATGGGCAACAGTGTTCTACCGATTTCAGCCTTAAGCTGATTGTTGCCCTTGCCGATAACATTTATATAAGCACGAGGGCGGCGCTTATTTTGTGTTTTCCAAACTGTCATTTAAGTCTTCCTTTCACTTCTTCGTTATTAAATTTAATTTCGTCTTTTTCGGGATAGAATCTACCCCAAACCTCGAACTGATAGATTAGCGTGTTGTCTTCTTGCTGTGTTACCTGAATGTGTCTAAGTGGGGCGTAGTCTTTTAATTCTAGCAAACCGCTCAAGAGGTAATCTTCCACTTGCTCCATGTCTGTTTTAGGATGGTCTGGATTAGGAAAATAGATAACCTGGTAAGCATACTTGCGGTATTGTCTATCAAACAATTCAGGCGCCGAACTGGTATCAATTTTTTCGATAAAAAAAGACGGTTCAGTAAAGCCGTCTGCTTGATTTTCAGTGTAAATTGTTGCCTCAGGGAATAACCTTGCAATCTCATCTGCAATCCGTTCAATAATTGTCAATCCATCAACCTCCTTAAGATGTCAGTCATAACCGGTGTTAACAGTCTTGGCATTTGATCATCTGTCTGCTTAGTGGCTCTTTGTAAAAAGTGCCTTCCTGGTACCCAACTGGCTTTTAACCTTTTGCCGATTGCTGGTACATATCTACCTGGTGTTTGTCGGTGACCGTTCTCAACAAATGAAGCATAATCTTTGGGATTTTGAAGCTCTATTATAATTTCAGACCCTGAGAAAAAGGGACCTTTTAACATCCAGTTACGACTAAGATCACCAGTTTTTTTAGGTGTCCTAGATTCTGCATTTTTCTTATAGGCTTCCCCAACATTTTTTACATTTTTCTTAACTTCATTTTTTAGCTCACCACCTGATACTTGGGCATTAACATGTTTGGCAAACTCTTCAAATTGACTGTTGTCGAAGTCTCCAAATCCACTCATGATTTCTCATCCCTTGACATTGCTATTTCTTGATGACTGACATAGCCTGAATAGCCTTTGCTGCTACGCTTATACTTGGTAGTTTGGCCATTAACATCTGTCACTGTTATTGTGGCACCTGCCGGCACATCTATTCCTGTTCTAATTAGTAGTGTGGCATCGTATTCATCTGCGCCAAAAAACGACTGCTCACTGGCTTTTAGGCCCTTGAGTATAACCTTAGCTGGTTCATCTTTTACAACTGTCACAGACTCACTGGTGGTTATATGATGCTCATTAACTACTTTCTTCGTGGTTTGAATGGTTACTTTGTCAGTCCATAGTATCGGTACCACTTCTTTTAGCTTGTTAAAAGCATTAATCATTGCGGCAACCTCCTAAAATGAATTAGGTCGCTGATAAAGTCATCAGTAACTGGGTTAAGATTTTGCACTTGAGCATAAAGTTCTGCTGGCGAGCCGAAGTTAACCGACACATCGCCTTCACTAATTGAGTTAACCACATCATTACTAGTCCAATCATGTGTCTGGACTAATTGCAGGCACATTGCTGTGATAGTGCTGTCAATTTCTGGAGGCAGCTCACTTACTGGAATATTAGTGAAGTTTGCTACCGACTTGATTACTCTATCTACACTATAATCAATCAGATCGCTGTTGGCCTTATCACCCAGCAATTGGGCGACCTTATCTTTAATCTCCTTTTTGCGTTCTTCATTCATTTGCTACTTCCCACTCTTAGCTGCTGTCTTAGTTGTTTTAACTTCCTTAGCATCATCTGCATCATCAGTTGACTCATCAGCTACAACTGCCGATCTAGAAGCAGGAACTTGTGGGGCAACTTTGTCTGCGATCACAAATTGAATACCCGCTGTCTTGGTGTTGAGCAACAGAACATCGTTATATGATTGCTCGTAGTAAAGGTAATTGCCATTGTTAGCAGCACTAGGTGCGTCAAAGCCTGCAAAGCTATACTTTTCTGGCGCAATTTGAACACCGTTGTAGATTAACATCATTTCAATCTGCTTAGAATCATCAATTGTCTTTGCACCAACCGTGAAGTCGTATGCAGTTTGCATTAAGTCGGATGGAATAACCGTAATTGTGACATCATCTAAGCTGTAAACCGTACGTTGGACATTATTTGGATCTTTAAGCGTTAAGCCACGGTTCATTGCCTCAGCACGTTTTAAGATTGCGTTGATTTTAGGTGTAACGTACAGATATCTGTTTTGATTTGGAATTCTTGCTTCATCGAAGTCAACCATCATGTTGTCAAAGGCTGTCAGGATATTCTTCTCGTCTAACGTATCCGTTGTAATGCCTTTACCGCCATCTTTAGTTTGTTTTTCTAAAAACAGCTTGCTGAACATGTATTTATCCATTTCTGGCATTTTTTCATCAAGGTTAAATTGACGAGTAATGTTTGCCATTGAAACGACATAATTAGATTCGTCTACATCAGATGGATCTACCAGTGTGCTCCAGTAGCGTTCATTCTTTAATTCATATGAATCCCAGTCGTTACTGTAGTTAGCCTTAATATCAGTGATTGTGCGTCTTTGTCTGTCTCTACGACCTTCTTCAATTGTTAGTCTAGGAAGTTTGATATGTTTAGCGCCGTCAAACTTGATTAAGCTGTTGCTTGGTGATTGCCATAGTGGAGCAGTATACAAGTGTCCGTCATAAAATGCTTGTTGTACTGCTTGTTGATATGCTTCTGCGTAATTTACTGTTGCCATTATTTACTTTCTTCTCCTTTAAATATATTTGTCATCGTGGCTACTGGGTCAGGATCGGTATTACCGCCACCACCTTGTGGCTGGTATGGTTCTTTATTGCCCTGGTCGAACAGGTAGCCATCTGATTTCTGTAATGAACTAATCTGATCGTCTAAACCTTCTACTTCGCCTTTTTCGTTGAGTTTTACTTCGTCCAAATTCAGCAGGGCTTTAGCTGCCTTGGAATTGCGTACCTTAGCTTTGCCTAGAGCGCTGTCGACTGCGCTACTGAGCTTGGTTTGCTGCAATTCCTTGGTTAGATTCTCCGTATCTTGCTTATATTTGTTTTGCAGCTCTTTGAACTGATTGCTGAGCTCCTCGTTGTCACCAGCCTGCTTTTTGAGAGATTTCAAATCTTTGTCTCTTTCTGCAATCTGAGACTGTAACGACTCATTAGCTTTTTTCAGTTCCTCAGTTTTTGAATTAATCAATTCATCTGACTTAGCTTTCAACTCTTCAATATCTGCACCATGAAGTGCAATAATCTTTTCCATTTGTTCATTGCTTAAACCGATTTTTAATAACTTATCTCTTGAAATTCTATTTGCCATATTATTTCCTCTCTCGCAATATTTTTACGTGGGGCGACCACAAATCAAGGTATAAAAAATAAGCCTTTTTACGCCTTGCTTGGGGCACAAAAAAAGCAGCTTTAATTGCTGCTTTTATATTAACTATAAAATATTTTTTTAACATTACCAGTATGTATTAGTCATACTGTGCCATACATATTTTATTTTTTTATCACCAATTTTATAATTTAAGAAATCATCAGGATCCTTAAACTTAACTAAAAATTCTGACATATCTTCATCATTACAAACAAGTTGTAAGTTAGATGATAGATCAGGAGCATCTTGATCTGGTTCTACTAACCAGTTTCGACCATTTAGTGTAAATTCGATTTCACATCTCATTTCAAGCGCCTCTTTGAGTTGCTCTAAGCTGCTAAAGCCATCATTCATCTATGTTCCATCTCCTTAAATCATCTAGTTCATTCTTAGTTAGTTTTATACCGTTATGTCTTATTAGCTTTATTTTACCACCTTTTTTATCCCATTTAGTATTCCAAATATGCAAATGTGGTACAATCTTGTGTATTTTAGGATTTCCATGATCAGTTAAATCTAAATCTTTAGCAACATAACCTTCTTTTCCATAATAACGATATCTAATTAACTTGCCATCTTTGATATTACCAATCACAGTTAGCGGCTTTCCCTTTGTAGGAAGGTTATGAGCTACTTCAAATGTCGGGATAACATCTTTATAAGGGTTAGGATGTTTATTTAATTCTTCCATTGCACTTTTTTTATCTACATACCGCTTCTTCCACTCGTTAAAGGTCATGTTTTCAACATATTCACCCTTACTAGTTTCCGAATTACGTGCCCACCTTTCAGAGCTATCAGGCAATTCCTTAATGTATGGCATTGTTGTACATCTACAATAGGGATGTATTAACGGATAGTTCAAGCCTTCAACTTTATCTTCCAAATCGAAGACTTTTTCGTCTAGATGTGCGCATTCATCACACGTATGTGCCTCCAGTGTCGCTAAATATTGGTATTGCTCAACTCCTTCTTCTTTATAAGCTTCGGCTGTTGCCGTTTCAGCAACGTGTCCCATCTCGGTAATAACAAGCCTGTGCAGTTGATAATCTTCAACGTCTTTTAATCGCTGTCGCATCATTTTAAATATCTGCTCATTTGAATGTCCCAACACGGAGCCACGTAACAGTGCATCTCCTAGCTCATTCGGCAAAATTTCTGTGTAGTTTTTCCAAATCCGCTTCGAGAAATCACTGCCACGCCATGGTTTATGAACTATTTGCTTTATTTGATACTCATCAACATTAGCAAAGCTACTCAATAATTTAGCCTTCTCTATTTGTGTTAAATAGATGCTGTGCATGTAGGTTTGCTGATATTGATAAGATAGACTATTTTCCATTTTATTGGTCTCAGAT
>JAAOBB010000024.1_pt1 | contig 22153 bp, 34 predicted proteins | sample 7267541 | NCBI WGS metagenome assembly JAAOBB01 (sample SAMN14345205, study PRJNA599270) | viral metagenome | isolation source: viral-like particles (VLPs) isolated from bee gut | host: Apis mellifera | place: Switzerland:Lausanne | collected 2017-01/2018-02 | reverse complement strand
GTATTAATACCATCTAACATGAACCAGCGTTCTGGGGGTTGACGAGTAAAAATACCTAGACTGTCAGTTTTAGCATATGAATAATCAACAGCTGTAGTTAATAGTTTGATTAATCCGGCGTGTGATGATTCAAGCTCATAATCGGTACCTAATACTAATGTCGTTCCATCAATAGCTTTTAATTCAACATCAGACACAAATGGATGCGCTAATTTGATGCGGTCGTCAACAACTAATCCATCTGGCAATTTTTCATCAGTTGTTATACCTGAATTCACCGTGATTTTTTCACCATAGAGCGCGAGGGCAATATTTTCGATTGACCAATCTTTTAATGTGAGGTTCAGAGTGCCACTTTTGCCTAGTGTTAATTCTCCAACCTGTAAACGCTGCCCGGTGTACGATTCATTTTGTGTCACAGTTTCGACACTTAGTTCCATTTCACAAGAATCCGCCGTACCCACATGACGAAATGCACCTGGGCGGGCTGGTGAACTTGCAGTATCACGAGTAGCGAGATTAATCGTACCCTGAAGACTCATTAATAAATCTGACATATTTTTCTCCTAAACTTTTATCGGCTACCAATGAAGTGTTGGGTTTGAAATGAATCAATCCACACTAGTACGCCATTTTGAAAACCTAACGTTTGCCCACCAACCCATGTGACTGGACGAACTCCATCAATAAACTGAACTGTTTTACCAATTAACAAATCACGCACAGCACCTATAACCGGATTTGCTAGCTGTTTAACATTTTGAATATTTGTTGCTTGACTTGAAATATCACGTGCAACAATCACAACACCAAAATTAACACTTACTGACTGCCGTGTTCCTGTTGGCTTATCATTCGGCGTTTCCTTACCAAGCAAAACGTAAGCAGCAGGGGTAGGTACTGAAGTTAAATCAGTCAGCTTGCTGTATTCAGCACTGGTACCAACAAAAACTAAGGTTTTATCAGACATTAAACCTTTTAGTTTTTCTGCAATGACTGATACATCAAATGGTGCGCTACTCATCGTCCAAAATCCCGTAATGTGTTCATATCAAATACACGAACAGGTCCAGTCTGTTTTGGTACACCACCTGCGACAGGCAAAGCATCATCAATACCCAGCGAATATTTCCCTTCAGCTACCATTTTTAGAAAGCCCAGAACTTGTTTGTAATCACGCACGATAGGATCGTTTTTTTCATCAGAAACACGATTGCGATGTAATTTATAGCGCACAATAATTCGAGCCCAATCAGTTAGTAGGCGCGGTACTGTTATTAACGGTAGTTTATGCCCTCGTTGGCGTAAAAAACCGTTTATCTCGGCTTGCGCATCAGTGATTGATTCATTAATGCGTGAGATTGCTCGATTTGCATTAGTAATTTCATCAGATGTCCAACTTGAAATGTCATTACTATTAATGATGGCATCTAACAACTTAGCATCTGCGGGGATTTCACCATCTTGTGCTACTAATTGTGCAAGCTCAGTTAGCCCTGGACGTTCTGATAAATTTAGCAATGTGATGTATGTAATATTCATCATTTTTATCTCTAACCGACAGTAATAAATGACTGATTGCTGTCGGTTTAAATCAAGTTAATTACAGGTTCGCGGGGATCACATTTTCAAATAAATACCCCGCATCTTTTGCGACCACAATCTCTTTGACTGATTCACCAACGCGTACACGCTGACCACCACGCAACCCAATGTCAGGATCAGCAATTGAACCTGAAACGCGATCTTTAAATTGAGCTGTATAACCGAACGTGATACCACCTTTAGTGTTTGCTAATTTATTGCGTACAGTGAATGATGCTTTATTGCCCCACGCACGAAGTAAAACAGGGGATTTACCCGGCTTAGCACTATTTAAAAATGCATCACCGACATAAATTGCGTCTAGCTCTAACAGGTCAGCTAAAAATTCGAGAGGGACTAAACCACTTTCTCCTGCGTTCCCATGATATGCAGCAACAATTTTAGGATGGCGACGCAATACTGTTGCTACACGGCGCCCTAGCGTGCCGATGTTCGGACGCTGAATCATTGAGTCAAATGCATCAGTGATTGATTCGACAGGATTGTTATTAGGGTCGTTCCATTGTTCTGCTGAAGTTAATGTTTGTTTATTGTTATAATTTGCACCATTAAACAGTAAATTCGCAGCACGCACCTCACGGTCTAACAAAATTAAATCAGTTGTCGCTTCAACTGCATGACCAAGAGGGTTGTAACCTGTAATGGCTGTGTCGATGTCATCTTGAGGAACAGGGCTATCAAGTCCAAAATCTTCAACAGAGCTTTCTTTTTCTTTGGCACTAAACTCAACTTGGTTGGGTTGTGACGTCCGACCAACTTTTGTATTAGGCAAAGTAAATCGCTCTGAAAAATCAAACTCAAGCCATTTAAATGATGTGCTAGAAGCGGGAACACGGGGTAATACTTCATCAGCTATTAACTTGTTATTTCGGTACGCAATCGCTATTGCAGTTAGCTGTGGTTCAACGGGAAAAGGACGTTGCATATAAAACTCCTATTTATAAAATTGTTTATGAAAGGCCATGGACCATTAGTTAAATAAAAGGCTAAGCTTGTTTACTTGGCGCAATCCAAATAGAGCCTAATTCATCGGTATCACCCGCAACTTCGGCATAGCCAATAATAAAATCACCTGACATCGCTTTTTTAGCTCGACCATCGGCATTTGCTGTGATTGGATCACCAATTGCAATTGCTTCGCTATAAAAAACTTGTGCCAACCCACTGCGCACAACATCAAACACTTCACCGTCACCGCCACCAACAATTGTTGATACACCGATTAATAATGCGTTACCGTCAATCGCTGTTTTTGCTAGCCCATCTTCACTACCATGACAGACAATCACGCGTGGTTTGACTTCGCCTTCAGCGGTTTTTGCTACTGTTAATCCTGGAATATTCATATTTTCTGAACCTTTATTTATCTTGTTTAATTAAATAGAATTATTGATAAAGCAATCTTTATTGTTTTTTCTCTTTGGTTACATGCGCTACAGCCTGACTAATAGAAATACTATTACCTTTATCTGCTTGGGCTTTTTGATATGCTGCTGCAGCTTCGGCTATTGCCTTCGGGTCTTGTGTATCAACTTTATTTTCTTCATCTTCAGCAGCAGATTTTTCAGCAAAGTTCATAAAAGCTGGGCGTTCTGAAAGTACTTTTTTGATTAAATCAACTGGGGAACTGTTAACAGTTGTATCGCCTTCAGCAAATGAGATAGGCTCATTACCAAGTGACATAAATACTTCAACGACGGTTGTTTTATGGGTAGGTAATAATTTTCCATCTTTAACTAATCCATCAGCAAATGCGGCAAATTCTGCACGTTTGTTAGTTTGTTCTTTTTCTAGCAATGCTTGTTCACGTTTGGCTAGTTCAGCATTTTTAGCGTCAATTGCAGCCTGTTGTTCGGCAAAGCTTGCGTCTAAATTAGGTTGTGGCATTTCTTTCTCCTTTTGTTTTCGGTCGGATATTGCGCGCAATGATTCAAGGCGCCATTGCGGTAAAAATAGGTCAGCACTGGCGATGCCTTCTTTCTCAATCAAGAGGTCACGTAAATTTGATAAAATTGAAATCAGATTTTCGTCAAATTCTTCATCGGCCATAGAGAACTCAGCAGCACCTTGTTCTCCATCAGACTCAGAAAAACTTACATCAGGTAGTCCTTTTATGGCTGGAGCAGCAGCACCCAAGAAACCAATATGCCGGGCATAATAATGACCTGGTTTTGGGTTGCCTGGTGAATCTGGTAGGTAAATTGAAAGTGAACGTTTTTTATAACTGCCAGCGTTATATGCTTCAGCAAATTCTGGGTTAATCTGATCTAACTTGGCATAAACCAAACCATCTTTTACTTCGAAAGATTTTGCCCACGCATAAGCTGGTGCTGTTAGTTTTGGATGTCCAATAACAGCCGGAGCTTCAGATAAAGACGGGTCATAGCTTTCAGCTAAATCAATGCAGTTCTCTAAAGTGAAGGTGATTCTTCGACCATCAACAGCTGTGTGCGTGCCAGGTTTAAAAACGGGAATAAGTACCATAAAATGCTCCAGTAAATTGATATAGAGCATAATGATCTATTTTAAGGAAAGGGTAATCTGAACGCGGGCAGATAATTTTTTAATGATTTGGAAAGTGGGAATGGCAAAATAATAGAAGAAATATACACCAAAAACTTATTATAAAGCATTTACAACACGATTAAAGCGGTTCTTAAATAAACTGGCTAACACTTTAGAATAAAGTCGCTTAAAACGCCTTATATTGCGTTTTATGTAAAACCAAGATGTTCACGGGCAACATCAACTAACAGCAATTTATCTTGTGCACTAACACCAAGCCACGGGCGGGCAGGAATTACAACTTGTTTGACAGGACGTCCACCAACATTGAGTGCTTTTGCAGTAACTGGCTTAATTGTGCCACCATATTGATGAATTGCGCCATAAATCATATTAGTACCGAATAATAAAGTATCACCATCTATTTGCCAGTGTAATGTACTGCGCAGAGTGCCATCGAGCGTTAAAATCTTGTCCTTTTGTTTTGGTTTACTCTCTCTATACCATGGTGAAAGAGATTGCCAAGGTATGCCGTCTGGTGATTCCTGTGCATTAAAGCGCGATTCATGGATATCAAGCAACACCTCACCAATATGATTAAATAATCCTTGCGTATCATCAAGGTTTGATTCAATTGTAATTAAGGCATCTAATGCATCTTGTATATTGAATTCAATATTTACGCCAGTCATTTTTTCACCTATACTAGTTTTATCGTATGTACGGGCAGCTTCTGCCAAAGCCTCGAATCCCACGTACAGCGACCCAATCGTGGCGGTGATTGGGTTTTATTTTATGCTCGTTTAAACACTCGAATACCGACTCTAAGCTGCTCTAAATATTCAGGGTTATCAGGCGCAAATGTTGTAACTCCGAGCCAACCATCATCACCAACTTCAAATACTGCGAGCATCGGCTTAATTTCGCCATCAATCATAAAACGTGAGATATAGCGCCGACGAACTACCGATTTTTGCAGATGATCAAAGTATTCCATTCTCGTCCAAATTTCATCCGGTAGTTTTAATGAATCAGCTAGTAATAATAAAAATTGCTCACGACCACGTTTTGTAACTTTAAGTTCACCTGTTTTGCTAACAGTGAAAAGCTGTTTACCGATTACTAATGCTTCACCCGCTACATCTTTAAAAATAGCTGGATTGGTTAACGTTGCACCAAATTCATTTAAGAAAATATTGGCATAATCTTCTTCTGTTAAACCTTTCTCAAGTAGTCGTTGTTTGTTAACCTCACGTATAACAGGCCAATCATCAACGGCTTTAATAGATGGCACACCACGTTTAAGCGTTGGATCAGTATCAAGAGGGTTGGGTACAAATGTATCAAGTCGTGATTGTCCAGGAATATGTTCAAAACTTGGATCAATTCCTTCAGGCACTCTTACAATTCTAGGATTACCACTATTTTCACCGATAACTCTATCAACCCAGTTTATTGTTGGAGCGGCATCAGGACCATCTTTACCCATTCTTTTTAAATCACCTTTAGTTCGCCCCCGAACACGACATTGGCAACCATACCCGTTTGGCGGAAAGTGAGTATTCCACCACGGATCATTAAAATCTAAGACTAAATGATTCCAAGACTCATGAAGCTCGCGAGGATGTTCAACATAATCACTATGCAAATATTCAAGATAAGGGAACGTAGCATCACGCAATTGCTGATAACGCCCGGCTTGATAAGATGAATTTAAATTTGTTTCATAGATGATACGAGTACGCCAGTTAAAACTGCCGTTATAACTCCAACCGTGTTTTTCGACTATTTCAGCAAAATCCTGGCGAAACTCGTCAAGGGTTGTTCCTTCGCTTATAGCTTTATCTACAGCAGCACGAAAATCATTTAGTAGAGCATTACGATTAGCACCAGCAACAACAAACGCGTAATCGTGTTCGTTGTTATAGATATCAGCATAGCTATTTGTTGGTACATTTGCTTTACGCCTAAAGAACTCTATTTGCTCTTTAAAAGGTAAAGAACCATAAGTGATATTAGTCATTTTTGCTATCCTGTATCAACTCAACACGACCAGCTAAGTTAGCTGCTGTTAATGCTTCAGCCATGACCTTTGCATATTCATCTAATTGCATATCGGGAATTAGCTCAAATAACTTATCACGTAATTCTTCTAATGATTGAACATTATCAACCAGTTCTTTAATTTGATTAATCCATTGGTCGGTAACTGGTTGCATTTCAGTATTTAAACGATTTGATTGTAAAACTGGGGCAAAATTATTTTGCTGTTGCTCTGCAAATTCAACATTTTTTTCTGTTTTGGTAGTTCCGGCTACCTGTGTTTGAGGCTTTTCTTCCCACTCACCACCATATTTATCTTGAATTACTGCAAGTGTTGGACGATAACCAGTTGATTCGATAATGTTTTTATCACGCTCTGAGAGTGATTTTAAATCTTCAGGCTCATCAAAAATGCGCGAAACTTGAGGAACAGCAGCGCCAGGGAAGTTCATCTGTGTAAACCATGTCCCAGGCCCGCGGTTCCAAGACTCACACATAACGTCAGAATCTGATTTTGCTATTGATGCCAGCACAGCTGCTTGTAGTGATTCATCACCACCAATTGAATTAGATGCACCACCAGACGAGGTAATTTGTCCCACGGTAACACGACGAATAGCTTCATTCATTGAGTCATAAAACGATTTATAGTCACCTGCACCAGAGCGTGCTATTTGCAGTAAATCTAGATTCATAGTTTCGGGTATGATGATCCCGCTATCAGTTTGAATGGCTCGTGTTAAAGCAAGTAAGTCGCGTTTTTGTTCAGTTGTTGCTCCAGTACCATATTTACCAACAGCAGTTGGCATACCAAATTTTTCAAGAAATATTAACCAAAATTTAATGTCGTTGCGTTTAAAAAAACATGGCCAGTAGAGCCAATGAGCTAGCCCCAAACCATAGGGCTCGTCATCATGATCTGCACCTGTCGCATAGTGCCAAAAATAAGGCGCTTCACAAGCTATACCCTCATGCATATTATTTTGAGTTAATAAACGCAGTTCACCGGTTGGAGTAAAGCGAAAACGGCGGCGGTCACGAACTTTAATATCGTTAATCCAATATATATTGTTTTTGATACCATAAATCAGCTCCGCAACGGCATAACCGTAAAAAACACCGTAGTGCATAAGTTTTGTAACACGATCAAAGCCAACTGATTTTAATAATTCACTCATAGCCTCCGCAGCTTCAGCATCAATTGGTTTATCTCCACCAGGTTCAACTTTCCACTCGCGAGATATAACTGCATCTTGGCGTTGTGTGAATGCCGATTTAACTTCATCATCGTTCAATACTTCTTTATAAATATCTAAACGACCTCCGCCTCTCTTTCGTAAAACGCTGTCATCAGCTTCAGCAAGTGGACCAAGATACGGCCGCGTAATGTCATTACCTTCACCAGTTCCGGCTAGTTCTCGCCCAGTTACGATATTTGTTTTTTTACCTTTTTTTAACAAATTCAACATTAAATAAATCCTCCAAAATCGTTACCGCCACGAACGGTACCAAAGCCAGTACTAGTGAATTGTTCGAATGATGAATCATTCACATAGCCATATAGCTGATGATAAATATCTCGCTCACCAGTTGATTGTCCCTCAATTTGTGCCGTTTTATTTAATGTTGCATACCAGGCTAAACAACCAGCAATCGCAGAGTCACCATGTCGTACCAGATCTGGATCTTTTAAATCTTTTCTTTCGAGTTTTGGCACCATGGGAATACCGTCAACAGAGCGTACTGCCCGCAAATCTTGTTCAATATTTAAATCTCGTGGGATATCAATTACACCATCCTCAAATGCGCTGATAAATTTTTGCATCCATAGGCCATACCATTGACGGTTTAGATTAATTTCCGCAATAAATGGCCTACCAAATTTATCTGCCGTATATTCTGCTAAAACCATCCCCGGTCCGGTAGCATCAATAGCTCCTCCCATCAAATGTGGTAACTTACTGATAATGTAAAACAAAATTTGCTGTTGTTGTGCTGAGGGTACATTGTTTAACTCAATGCAAAAAGGAACTTTTCGCGTCAAATTTTGTTCTATCTCCATTGGCCAGATAACTGAAAAATGGCGATGACGGGCAAAGTCCATGCCAAAGACATGTTCATTCTGATTATTTAACGTAGCAATTAAGGGATCTAAGTCCTGAAAAATCCAATTATCACACCATGCGATGCGATCTAACTCATCTTTAGCTGCAAAATCATCACCACAAATTAGGCGCACAACAGGTCGTTCTTCTCGCATCGCTCTATCAATCCAAACCCCCGGAATACATACGCCAGCACCATCACGAGGTATTGCGTCTAGTTCTTCACGCATTGCAGCCTTATTTGGTCCATACGAATTACGGATAGTTGTATACCACGTCTTTTTACCTTCAGCGGTTGGGGTTTCGTTTTTCATATAGCAAACACGCTCATATAAACCATTTGTTACAGCATCATCAAACGTAACTAGATATGTTTTTGCTGTATCACCATATAACCCATTTTCAATATCAATACAAAATTGGTTAAATGGATTGGATTTACCATTGTGCGATGAAATAACAATGATACGTCCCCCCCAAATTAAGAGTGCTGTTGCAGCATCCAGCACACCTTGTACATCTTGATGAAATGCTGCCTCGTCGATAATAACTAAACCTTGCAAACCGCGGATATTAGCCGGACGAGATGATAAAGCTGTAATTTGATATCCTGATGAATAGCGTATGCGATATGCGGTTATATAGCGTGAATTTTTGTTCTCATCAATGTCTTCAAATAAAAACTCTTCAATGCTTGATACTGACGATGATTGTTGTTCTGCAATTACTTTAGAAAATTTGGCACAGTAACCTATAAATTCAAGACCTTTCTCCTTGGTATCACCAATGTAAAATACATTCATACCACCAGCCGATTTACGGGCGGCTGCCGTTAAAACGGCTTCAAAACCAAATGAAAAAGTAATACCAGTACGACGTCCTTTAGGTACTGCAAGTATAGCAGCCTTAATTTTTAAGCAATCAATTTGATGTTGCATTAATACACCGTCAGCCAGTGGATTGAATCCTTCAGGAATATCACGAGCTCTTGGTGGTAACTCATCCCATTCAATCTCTCTAACTGTTGTCGCCAATTTTTTCATTATTTAATTCCCAGTACTTTTTCTTTCCAGAATAAGATTGACTGCTCATCAAGCCCTTGAGCTTTTGCGACATTGTTTAAATTAGATTCTTGCTCACGCAATAACTTTTCACGAGCCGCTTTCTCTATTTCCTGCCTCTCTTTAAAGCTTAATTGCCTTGCTTGCATCGCCTCTTTGGCGGCTTTCGCTAAAAAGCTGATTTCTTTTATAGTTATATCATCTGATTCATGCGCTTTAAATGCCGCTCGTGTAGCTAGCGTTGTAACCGCCTGAGCAAGTAGTGCTCCTGATTTATCATCAACACTGTCACCAAGCTCATCAACTAGAATACGTGATGCTGTTTCAATTTCACGTAATGATGATGTCATCTCATTAAATCCCTTTTGATAACGATGCAGACTTGAACGGCTTGGAGTTTCATTTGTTGGGAATTTTTCTTGTAGTCCTGCAATCATTTCATCAAGAGTCAGCCGATCTTCGCGTAATAACTGTTCAATATAACTACGTACTTCAGGTTCTAATTTGTGTATCGTTGATTTACGTCCCATTTTATTAGAACCCCGCGCTTGGTCGTTTTACTCCAGGAACAATAACTTTTCCCGCAGCAACATCTGCACCACGTTCTGTTAAATAACCAACAAACACTGTACCGATAATTTCTAACTTAATTAACTCTTGTTCTGCCAACCAATTCATATGAGTTTTAACTAAATCACGACTAATTGAATGACCAAAACGCTCAAGAACACCATAAATAATACTAGAATTACTGCTATAGCTTGGCATTTCATATAAGACACGTAAAATGACTAGTCGTTGATCTTCTTTTAAAAATTCAGCGTAACTCATAATTCCTCACTTGTTCTTTAATAAAAATTGGTTAATGTTATCTAATTGACGAGATAATCCTGAAAGCCGATCAGATAATTGATTTAAAGTTGCTTCATTGCTACTTAATTTTTCAATCAATTTTGTTACTTGATGTTGAGTCGGCAACGACTTAACTGTTTCTTCAATTTGTGTTACCCGAATACGTAAGTCTAGTAGTTCTTTTTGGCTAGCAGATTGACGCCCAATTAACCACGAGTAAACACCAACTACCGCCATTACAGCCCATTGCAGAAACTGCCAATTGAAAGTGAGTTCATTAAAATTCATCGTTTATTCCTTTTTTCTTCTATCACCGCACACTCAAAACACAAATCAGTAACTAATAATTGTCGGCGTTTTTCAGCTATAATTTCTCCACAAACTCGGCAATACAGACTTGATAATCCAGTTTTAATTTTATGTTTTTCTATCGCACGTTCACGTGTTTCAGCCTCTAATATTGATGCCATATCAGCGTTGTCCACTATTTACCTCATTAATATAATTAATAATCTCAATCAATTTGCTTGCACAGAGTCCATACTGATCATATAAAACTTTTAGCGCTTCAATAGCTGCTGCCCCAGAATTACTTCGTATTGGTACTGGAACCTCGCATGGTGTTGCCATTGTGGCTGGTAAAACCACTGGTTGTTGCTGTGACGGCATTATTTCTTGCTTGTTTGATAATGCGCATGACGTCATCATCAAACACGCAATTATTGTTATCACTTGATTGTGAGGCCAGCAACTTACGTAATATTTCAGTCGATTTTTCATCATCGTTTTTCCTTTCAACAATCTGTTTTGCTAAATGATTACTTGCTTCATTTGCTGATTGAATTAACTGCTGAGTAGAAGCAATAAAATTATTGAGTGCGTTTGTTGAATCCTTAGCTTTTTGATTAGCATAATTAACTTTTGCCTTTGATTTACCTTCATGAACACCAAACATAAACGCACTAAAAACACATACAAAAAAAACAAATACGATAAAGATTTTTGTTTTATTTATGTTCCAGAAACGAGTAATAAATTTAATCATCACAAACTCCTAAACCCCAATTTTCAGCAATATAAACAGGCTGCCAACGGTAGATTATCCGGATAGGATAATCACGGTTTTCTTTGAAATTTATACTTTTGCGACCACCATTAATATTTTCGACTACCCCCCAGTAATGAGCTGCATCTTGATATTCTCGTTTTGCTCGTTGACGATCACGATTCACCCAACCCAGCCCACCGTTATATGCTGAGAGAGTGAATCCCCATCTGTCACAGTCACTCGCTGTTGCATTAATACGTTGATATATCCAATAATCATATTGAACAAGTGCGCGAAGTGACCATGATGGATTGTAAGGATCATTATTTCCAAGTGTTTTACGATAAGCGCCTGAAATCCAATCCGCCGTTGCTGGCATAAATTGGGCAAGTCCTTGAGCGCCAACAGGGGATTTAGCATTAACCTTCCATCTCGATTCCTGATGGATCTGAGCTGCGAACAGTGATACAGGCGCATCAAGACCAAAGATAGCGCGAGAATTACGTGTTAGGTCGCGTTGATGTTGTCTAGCTTCTGGGGGTACTGATGCAAATGCTGGCGACAAATGACAGCTAAACAACATAAACACTATAATTAAATTTAAGTAACGCATAACTATAAACCCAGTGTTACACCAAGAATTACAGCAGAAACAATTAATGCGCGGCGTATCATAACAACTGCAAAAATTATTCGATAAGGTTCTAATACGGGATATTCGGCTAAGTAATTGGCATTTGATTTGTCATACAATCTACCGTCTTTTTTGTATTTAATTTGATAGAAGTTTTTACCCACTTTTTTCCAATCAGTACAAAGATAACCGCCAGGAGAAGAATAAGGAAAAAGAGCACGATCTAGGTGATAACCGATCACGGCAGAAAGTAAAACTAGAGACAGTTTATAAGCTACAACAGGCAACTGTTGAGGTGAGAGTAACGTAATAATTGCAAATAAAGCAATAGCGACTAAATACCACTTAAGCAAACGAATTTGGGATAATTTTTTGACTGGATGTTTCATAAAAAAACCTCATAAGTTAATTAACGTATGAGGTTATTATGATCTTGATTAGTTAATCTGTAATTTGAACACGGACAGATTAATTATTATTTATGAATATAATCATTTTGTAGTTGCATTATCATCGCAGTTCTTCTGTTTCTCAACTTCTTTTAACTGATCTAAACGCTTATTTGCACTCTTTAATGCTTCGCCTTTCTCAATCACATTCCCAACACCAAAATCGCCTAGAAACGATAAAACAGAACGACCGTCAAACTTACTCTCCTTTTCGACATGCTCAATAAAACCCTTCACTTTGGCTTGTTCTAGTGCTAACTCACGACACGTCATTGTGTCTTTTTCATATTGAGTTAATTCTCCCTGACGACCGTAATTTTTAGTAGCACAGCCAGTTAAACCTAAAGCTAAACATAAAATTAGTAAATTTAATTTAACCATACTCAACCCTATTTATTTAAATATTCAATATTAACCATCAATAATCTTCATTTTCTCAATAACTTCAAACCTATCTGTGTTTGTTAAATGGCTAACTTCTTCAACACCACCTTGGGATAAAAGTAATCCACTTATTTCAGATGGATTTTTGTAGATTGCAAATTCATATTCTTGATAACCAGTAAACGCACCATACCCATTTTTAGCATTAATAAATACAACATAAACAGTTACATCATGACCATCTATTTTTCCTTGCATATAGCCTTTAAATATATATTGTGCACTATCAGGATCTTTCAGTTTACCCATCATATAATTTTTTATTTTGTTCTCATATTCTGGGTGAGAATCACAGCCAACTAGCCCAAAAACACTAAGTATAATCGAAATATAAAATAACCAAGCTATTTTATTTTTCATTTTCTCCCCTCAATTTCCTTCTTTGAATTTCTAGCTCTAATTCATAAATTACTTTATTGTTTTCAACAAAGAGTGGATTTAAATATTTAGTTCGTGAATATAGCAATCGCGATAAAATTGAAAGCGAAATCATAGAAATGAGAACAATAACAAATAATGCATTGCTTGAAAATAGAGTGTCTGAAATACCGTTTGTTATAATTGATTTCACATTTAATAGCGAAACCAAAATTAAAAATAAGGAAAGAAACACAATAGAAATCGAAGGAAAATTAAGATATTTCCGTCTTATTATCAATCTATTTTCTGCCTTGAAACGCCACACCGCATCTAACAGTTCTTTCAATGATAATTGATTCACATCAAGCTGATTAGCTTTTGGTTCTATACTGATATTATAGATATTATTAGCTATCTGGCCATCATAAACATTATTAATACGCTGTTCCATATCATCACCTTTTCCTTTTCACCCCAATGTTATAATTAGTGATATTTTCCGCTGAAACTTGCCCCCCGCTAACACTGCCAATAGTTTGTTTAGAATTTTGCTGTGCTGTACCTGCTGTTAGCGCCCCTAGTGCAGCTGCTTTAATTGTTATTGGAGCATTGCGATATAAATTTAATAATTCTTTTTCTTCTTTAGTTAGAATGAATCCTAATTGTTTTTCACCAGTTAAAATATATTGGATATCAGCACCAAGTTTCGAAAACGCAATCAAGACATCCATTCCGGGGCTAATTACTCCTGATTCGTATCTACTCCATGTTTCACGCTGAATACCAAATAACTCAGCAATTACAGCCTGAGTTAATTTTAATCTTTTTCGTTCTTCTTTAATTCTATCTTTTGGTGATGTAATGGTCACAAAATACCCCTTGACTTTGTGATTTAAAAGTCACAAAATGTATCACATAAATTATAAATTAGTTATTAATAACTCATATCGAAGGAGATAAAAATGCCAAAAGTTCTCACTCCCGAACAAGTTAAACAACAATTTCAACAAAAGGGTAAAACTATTAAATCATGGGCAATAGAAAATGGTTATCACCCCGTCGTTGTTTATAACGTTCTGAATGGTTTAAGCCGTGCTCATCGAGGTAAAACACACGATATAGCGGTAAAACTTGGCCTAAAACAAGCCAGCTAACACTGATTGTAACAGTTTTTCATATACAGCAAAAGGCAGAAAAACATGCATAAATCACAAATTTCAACTTCTGGTACACGAATCTTAAAGGTGCTCAAAGCTTTGAAAGGTTATACGTTGACAGGTTTATCAAATGGTGACATTGCAAAAATAACAAATGAATCACCAGTAAATGTTACACGATCGTTACAAACACTAATCGAAGAAGGGCTTGTAATTAAGCTAGATAATGGCTTGTTTGCTCATAGTGTACAAATGTTACAGATTGCTCAAGCTCATGCTCTCCACATTACGAAAATGCAAGAACAAATAACCGAAATCAATCAGCGTATTACTGCTGGTTCAAGAGGATAACTAAAATGGCAAGAACCGCAAACAAAGCAAAAGAAAAGATTGAATTACCTGCAATTGATGAGCAAGGGATTAATGATGTAATGAATACTATGACTACAATTCAAAGTGAATATAGCGAGGATCGTGATCTAGTTAACCAACTTTTAGGTCAGGCTCAAATGGCTGATGCTTTTGCTAAATTTTCCGTGACCGTCACGACTTCTAAATTAAAATTTGTTAAAGAAAACAAGCTTTATCGTGCACTAAAAGGGAAAAAAAATCGTGACGGTCACGAGTTTTTAACTGGCACATGGCAAGAATTTTGTTCTCTACTAGGGCGTTCTGTTGAACAAATAGATGAAGATATTCGTAACCTAAATATGTTAGGGGAGGAAGCTCTTGAATCTATGTCTCGTATGGGTATCGGTTATCGTGAATTACGCCAATATCGTAAATTACCGGAAGACCAAAAAACGGCACTGATTGAAGTAGCGAAAGCTGGTGATAAAGAATCGTTAGTTGAACTAGCAGAAGAATTTATTTCCAAAAACAATAAAGAAAAAGATTTGCTCAAAAAAGAAAACAGCAATTTACAAGCTGACTACAAGGCGCTTAGCAAACGTAATGCTGATGTAGCTAAAGAAAAAGAAGAGCTAGCAATAAAATTAGCTCAATTTGAAATGAAAACTGTGCCACTTGATGAGCGTTTAAGTCCACTAAAAGAACAAATTGCAAAAACTCAATCACGAATTGATGAATTACTTGAACAACAACGGCAATATTTACAAATTGTAGACGATCTACAAAAAGAGATTATTGAAAACGACCCTAATTACGATCCGGAACGTCATTATCAACTACCAGATGCGTTAGTTGTAACACTAACAATATTGTATCAATCATTAAAATTAACATCATCACAGAGTAAACGCATATATTACGATTTTTGGAATAATTTTAGTGATGATATTGAAATAAACCCTAACGAAACTGCAATGAATTATTAATTTAAGGTGATAAGTATGATAACCCCATCTATTCGTGATTACTTAAATAATATTGCAAAAAAACTGGATAGCGTTGGTCACGGTCAACGAGGACCTATATTGAATGAAGCACAGGAATTTTTAGGCTTTTCAAGACAAACGATTTACAGACAGTTAAAGCAGGTTTGCGGTTGGTCTAGTGAACGAAAAGCAAGGGCAGATAAAGGTAGAATGACAGTTTCAAGTGAATCATTGTTAGCACTCGCAGCAATGAATCGTGAATCGATTAGAGATAATGGCAAGCAGACAATGTTTACAACAACGGCTAGAGGGATATTAGAGCAAAATGGACATGAGATTAACGTCAGTAATGCAACTCTAAATCGACTAATGCGCCAACGTAAATTGAACGTAAACGCACAAAAAGTCGCTAATCCAGTTCAATCACTACGTGCATTGCATCCAAATCATGTTCATGAAATCGATCCGTCATTGTGTTTAATTTATTACATGAAAAATAAACAACATATCATGCGTGACCGCGATTTTTATAAAAACAAGTTGGAAAACTATGCAAAAGTTAAATATAAGGTATGGCGTTATACACTTTATGACCGGGCATCTGGCATCATTATTCCTTGGTATGTTGAAGCAGCTGGTGAAAATCAGCATTCATTATTTCAATTTTTAATGTTCGCATGGAGTAAACGAGATGGGAGGTTATTCCATGGAGTGCCTAAATTACTTTATTGGGACAAAGGTTCTGCAAATACTGCATCAGCTATAAAAAACCTATTAGATCATTTAGAAGTAAAATATTTAGAACATGAAGCAGGAAATGCACGGGCAAAAGGTGGCGTTGAAAATGCTAACAACATTATCGAAACGCAGTTTGAAAGCCGTCTAAAGTTCCAACCAGTTAATAGTATTGATGAATTAAATGATGCAGCAATAAAGTGGGCTGAAGCATATAACTCAAACATGTTACCAGGGCAAGATACAAGATTACATAGAACTGGGTTATCAGAACCCGTGTCACGTCAATCACTCTGGCAACATATTACGGCAGAACAATTACGCACATTGCCATCAATAGAAGTTTGTCAGGCATTAATGGCAAGCCGAGAGCAAGAACGTCAAGTTAAGGCTGATTTAACTATCACCTTTAGGCATCCACAAGCAGAATCATCTCTTATCTATAGCTTAAAAGGACTTCATGGTATCGCTGTGAAAGATAAAGTCAGTGTGCGTTCATTGGTATACGGTGATTGTGCTATTCAAATTGAGGTGCCACGCTATGATGGCGAAGCACTGATTTATCGGGTTGAGCCAGACCGCAATTTTGATAAATTTGGACAACGTTTAGATGCTCCAGTCATTGGCGAGGAATATAAATCTAAAGGTAACACCGAAATTGAACAAGCAGCGAAAGCAATGGATCAAGTTGCATACCCTGACATGACCGAAGATGAAATCAAAAAGGCAAAACAAAAACAAGTTGCACCGTTCGGTGGCAAACTCAATACACTCAGTTATCTAGAAGATATTAATCATCCAGCTTATTTCGAACAAAAAGGAAGTGAAATTGATACACCGAAACATTTAAAGCCAGCTACCACAACATTAACGCTAACAGCAGCTTTAATGCGGATTACTTGTGAAATCGGTCGCAAATTAACAACTGATGAAAATAAATGGTTATCAGCACGTTACAAAGATGGGGTGCCAGAAGACTCATTGGATTCATTAATTCATACATTCAAAACACCTATTGCTGTAGGTGAGGGTACAACAGGAATATTCAGGAGTGTTAAATAATGTTGAAATTAAAAAATGTAATGAAGCAATTCAATATTAAGCAAGCACAGTTAGCTAAGTGCATTGAATACAGGGGTAATTGCATAAGTCAGGCCGTTATTAATTTAATTGTGAATCGCAACATCTGGCCACGCTCTATTGAACGTGCAGAGCTAGAGCAGAAAATTGAAAGAGCATTAATAAAATTAGGTTTAAGCAATGATTATTTGCTAAATATTTTTGAAGAAGAAACTGACACAGCCGAAATCTTGGCGGACGACGCTGTGTCAGTTGACTCAAATGAGAAATTAACAAAGGAGTCAGCATATATGTTACTACGAAAACAAACAATAAATCGAGATGCACGTGCTCATTTTCGCATTCCTAGAGATCCATTTACGGATGAAATGACCGAAGATGCCGACGTTTATCTATCCGATGATATTCGTTATGTTCGTGCCGCAATGCGTCAAACGGCCAAGCACGGCGGTATGTTAGCGGTTATTGGTGAAAGTGGTAGTGGTAAATCAACATTGCGTCACGATCTGATTGATTTCATCAATATCAATCATGAACCCATAACGGTTATTGAACCATACGTACTAGGTTTAGAGGACAATGAAGTTAAAGGTAAATCGCTCAAAAGTATGGATATTAGTAGTGCGATTATTAGCTCTATTAACCCGCAAGCCAAGCCACGCCGAAGTGCTGAAGCACGTGCTCGTCAAATGCATGAATTGCTCAAAAACAGTGCGCTATCTGGCCGTAAACATTTGTTAATTATTGAAGAAGCACACGGATTGCCGATCCCAACATTAAAACATCTAAAAAGGTTTTATGAGCTCCAAGAGGGTTTTAAAAAATTACTATCAATTATCCTAATCGGGCAAACAGAATTACAAACAAAGCTGTCGGAATATAACCCCGAAGTGCGTGAGGTAGTACAACGTTGTGAAGTGGTAAATCTTAAACCGTTAGATTTCAAAGTCGAAGAATATATCAAGCATAAATTTTCACGTGTTGATATGGACTATACAGCATTATTTGACGTATCAGCATTTAATGAAATCATCAACCGCTTACGAGTGGCATCAAATCGCAGAGGCGAAAAGCAAGTGCGTTCATTATGTTATCCATTGGCAGTTAACAATTTAGTTTCAAATGCATTAAATCTAGCTGCGCGTATCGGAGCTGAAAAGGTAACAGGCGAAATAATTGTCGAGTGCATTAAGGATCGTGGAGATATGTTATGAAAATGGTAAATAATCAAGTAATCAATAATGTAATAAATGCTGTCAATAAAGCAATCAACACATTAGCCAATGAGGAATTAACGGTTATTGGTTTTTATCATGATTCGCAATCAAAACCAACAATTGAAATCGAACACCATCCAAAATGCAACAAGTTTATCGCTGCGGGTAAAGCGATGTATTACCGACATGAAGGCTACTACAGGTTCGGCCAATTCGAATTAAATGGTTGCCGGATTGTATGGAAAGAGCGTGATATAAGTCGTTTACATTAATTGAGGAGTGACATCATGTTAGAAGAAAATAAATATTTAAAAGATCGCAAGGGTCGTTTGGTTCCCATTCAACAAATTGATGAACATGATATTGAAATGGATGCGTTCGTACATAAGCAAGTAAGTAAAGCTAAAGAACTGCAAGCAGTGTTACGACAGTTTAAACAAAATGCATTTGATGATTGTTATGCATTTATGGGGTTATTAGCTGAAAAATACAATCGAAAAATTGGTGGTCAAAAAGGTAATGTCACATTTAGTACGTTCGATGGCTCTATGCAGATACGTATTGCAGTACAAGACACACTGACATTTGGTCCAGAATTACAAATTGCTAAACAAATTATTGATGAGTGTCTTAATGACTGGGCTAAAGATGCCAATCAAAATCTAAAAACGTTAATCACAGATGCATTTGAAGTTGATAAAGAGGGTGAACTCAATACTGGGCGGATATTGTCATTAAGACGAATTAAAATCCAAGATAAACGCTGGGAACAAGCTATGGATGCAATATCAGAATCATTACGCATTGCTGTATCTAAAACATATATCAATTTTAAAGAAAAGGATCATATAGGTAAATACAATAATATTTCACTAGATATTGCGGGAGTTTAATTATGACTGTTGAATTCAACCCCAAAAGCAAATCATGCTATTGCTTCAGCGTACCTAATGGCACTTGGTTTCATTTGTTAAAAACATCAATAATTAAAGAGATTTTAAATAATCAACCGTTAACAAACGATCCAATCTATGCCACTAAACAACAAGCTATTAAGTGTGCTGAAGCTGTTAAAAATTGGCAACCAACTGAATTTTGGTTTGGCAGTGATCCCGAAAAAGGTAAACAAATGTTTATTGAGTTCTTTGAAAGATGTAACGGTTTTGAGACCTATTAATAAAGGATGCAACAATGCAACAACAAGATTTTTATATTTTACATCAGTTTATATTAAGCAACATTGCTAATTTTATCGCACTATGTAAAGAACGTGGTTTTTCTGAATGTGAAGCTGATCGCATCATTGACGAGCTTGAGGAATTAGCAAATGATTAATTTTGATCCAAACTATATAACAAGCTCGCGTAGAGCTAAACAAAAAATCAAGCTTATATTTGCAATGTGGGAATATAGGTATGAATCAATAATAGATGTTGAAGTTAATATTTCTGGGGTTGAAGTAATTAATTATGCTATTGAAAAACTATTTGATCAAATTAGTGACAATGAAGATTCGGCAATTTTGATTATGACTGACATTTGGGGTAATCGACTAGAAACAAGTGATGATGAAAGACAAGAACATGATTGGCTGAAATCGATGTTAATAAGCGCTGAAATAATTTCATTTCAGCAAGGAAGATCAATATGAAAATAGATAAATTTTTAAATCCAACTCGTTATACACCTGATCATTACGTTTCGATAAGCAATGAACATTCATTTATGCGTAAAACCGATGGTCAAGGTTATGTAGAGGGGAAATTATATGACGAGCTCTACGCTGAATATATAAAGTTAAAATCAAAAAAATCATTTGGTTTTAAGGATATTTATATGAAATTAATTACAAAATCTAAAATTTCATCAACAACTTTTAAAAAGAGAATAGATGTATTAGCAAAAATAATTGATGATGCTGGGCTTACATATGCTAGATATGTTTCATTGTTGATTTCAGAAAAAGAACTTGAAACAAAGAGAAAACAAATTGCGATTGAGGCATATAACTTATTGTTTAAGGATAAATTCTATGAAGCATAAATATATAAGATTAATTCACATTGCAAAGTCTCAGTTAAATATAGATGACGATACATATCGCCATCTATTACAAACGCTAACCCAAAAAAGTAGTACTAAAATTATGACAATCTGGGAATTAAAAAAAGTAGTTAATAATCTAAAGGCAAAAGGTTTTAAAGTCAAGCCACCCCAAAAAGCGGGAAAGATAACAGCTACAGAGCCCGTTCACAAAAAAATACGTTCATTATGGCTAGAACTAGCTGACGCAGGTGAAGTAAAAGAACGTTCTGAAAAAGCTATCAATTCATATGTAAAACGTATTACTGGTGTTGAAGTGATGGATTGGCTGACTGAAAAGCAAGCAATGGTTGTTATAGAAAGCCTCAAACAATGGCAAGCCCGTATATGTATATAAAGGAATAAGCATGAAATTAACACGTTGCCCAATTTGTCATAACGAAATTAATTTAGAAGCATTAGTCGAAGATGATTCTGGCAGAGAACTTCTTATATTGGTTAGCAATTTAAGCTATGGCTGTGCTAAACCGATGATTGCCTATATTGGTTTATTTCGTACTCAAAAATCAAATTTGAGTAACTCACGAGCAGTAAATTTAATAAATGAGGTACTACAACTTTTTCAACCAAGTAGACATCTAGCACACGCATTAAGAGAAACCGTCAATAATATTCACGCTAAGCGTTTAAGTAGTGATTTTAAACCGTTTAAAAATCATAACTATTTGAAATCTGTTTATGAATCAACTAAACATTTATTTGCATACGTTGAACATAAAGAAGAAGACAAACCAATTCGTAGTAGTAATGAAGAATATTTTGAACAAATGTATAGGACTGGTGTTGACTTTAGTAAATTAGAAAAAAATATACCAGGAGCACTAGATTGGTATAAGAAGAAAACTGGAGCGTAAATTATGACTAAGTCTGCAATGTCTATTAAACGTCATGAATTACTAACACATGTATCATTATCTGTAGCTAACGATGCGATGGATTACGGTTTACCTGAAGATATTGCAGCACAGTTAGGTGATAGCATTGCAAATACAATTTCAGAACTATTTGGAGGCCAAAACTTCACCTTTCCGCGTGATTATATCTTCAAACTTAACCAACGTGATCTACAAATCTATGATGCATTTAAAGGTAACAACTATGCAGAACTAAGCCAAAAATATAATATGACTGAACGTGGTATCAGGAAAGTAATTGACCGAGTTCATAAACGAATGATAAAAGAAAAACAACCAACACTGTTTGATTTTAATGACGCCTAATTAATTTTTGAGCAAAATTTTTTAGGCAATTTTTTATTTCATATTTTGTAACACTTTTTCAAAAAACAATTTCATTATTTCCCTGTTTATTTTGTTATATCCCATTTATCTCATCATTCTGTTATTATTTATCATGTTCTATTTCAACTGGGCAAAGACAAAGGGGTTTACGCCACTTTTAGCATATCCTTCTTCTTC
>JAAOBB010000002.1_pt1 | contig 22757 bp, 22 predicted proteins | sample 7267541 | NCBI WGS metagenome assembly JAAOBB01 (sample SAMN14345205, study PRJNA599270) | viral metagenome | isolation source: viral-like particles (VLPs) isolated from bee gut | host: Apis mellifera | place: Switzerland:Lausanne | collected 2017-01/2018-02 | reverse complement strand
ATTTTATAAGAGCTTATTACTTAATATACTCAGCCATTTGTTCTGGTGTTTGCTTATTATAAAACCAGTAGTAACCTTTATAAAAATGGTTTTTAGAAGAATTAGTACCAGATACCACACTTTGCAAGCTACTATACACCATGTAAGTATTCATCTCTAGCACCTTAAAAATATTTTTATAGGAACCTACATACCTACCATCTGTTCTGTATTGATAAACTGGTTTTACTATTTTATTGTGACGCTTCATTGCTTTTTCACTATAAAGTACATAATTTCTAACTGTTGAATCAGTATATTTAAAAGTATAACCAAATGCTTGCACACGATAGCCATGCAAGCATAATGACACAGCACTATAAGGATTAGTGGACTTATTAGTATCAAGTAACCAATGTACACATTCTTTAAGCGTTTTAAAGCTTTTAACAAAACTACCAGTTTTATAATCAAACACTGAAATTAGTTTAGGAGATTTTTTAATACTAGTATTTGCTACATTCTTAGCATTGTCTTTATACCGATAAATATAACCATAACTAGTCATTCTATGCCCTCGCAAGCAATTAGAAACCATTGTATTAACATATTTACTTGCACCTCTAGTTTCTTGTAACCACTTAGATACAGACAGCAAACTGTCAAATTCCCCAACTAATTCCTTAGTATATTTATCATAAACGCATATTGGTTTCCTGTTTCCAGTAGCTGATTTTCTATGTACTTTAGGATAAGATTTAGAATAAGAACACCACTCTAAATTTTCAACATGATTATCCCAATAGTTTCCGTTTTTATGCTTAACCTGCTTATACTTTTCTGGATTGTCATTAACAATAAAAGCATTAGCTACTAACTTAGCAACAGACCTACTGCTATAACCCTTTCTTTTGCTATTATCAACTAAAGAAACATATAGATTCATTTTATGCCTATCTTTGTTCTTAGCAAAACCATAATGAGTATTCTCTTTTAAAAATCTGCTCCTTAAATTGTCATAAACTAAACCATTATCTACAATTGAATATCTTGGATTAAAATCTAATCGCTTAAATTCTAACTTAGACAACTTGTACCCTCCTTTCTTTAGTATTTTACGTGTTAATCTACTTGCTAGTTTTCACTAGGTACTGCGCTGTCAAGTTTTATAGCTGTTCTGCATCACTTGTAATCTCTGAGCCTTTACCCATACTCTTATGAACTTCTGGGTACTTGGTTGCGGATTATGCAATTGCTACTTGATTTTACCTTACCATTCATCATTACTGAATGCCACTATATCTATTACTAGTATAGCTTGGTTAAATAGCTTTTAAGCAACTTCCCGCAATTCACAGTATTTATTAACGTCAGTCCAATTATATCTAGGCTGACTGGAACTACTACGACTTGTAGCTGTTCCTGTTATATTGTAACTTCCATGTACATTGCCATCTTTATTAGATACTAGTTTACGCAACTTTGTAGTAAAACCTGCTTCAAGTTGAGCAACTTTAGAGTATTGCTGTAACAATGACAACATATCATAGTTACCGTCTTTATCTTTTTTAGACTTACCTAATAAGTAATCAATAGTCTTTTTACCACAACTGTAATCATCTGCGGTAATTTCTTCTTCTTTTTTATTACTATCCCATGCTTTTTTCTTGACATAGTTTTTATCATAAGGAAGATAATAACCCATCTTATTAAACAATAATACCGTCATATCGCCACTTGACTTAGGATTAAACTTAGTTTTACCTTTATAAGTGTTACGCAAACCAGCTATATCTTTATCTCTATCAGCTGGCTTTTTCTCCCATTCAAGCAAACCTTTTTGATATAAGGCTTCTTTATTGTTTTCTATTTCTTGAACCAGCGGATTCTTTTCCATTTCTGCTAACAGTCGGTCTTTTTCTTTTTTGTAGTTGACAGCTATCTTATCAATGTATTTAGTGTCAGCTCTCATACCCCATGATTCTAAGCAGGCAAAGCCTGTAGTTACTTTAGCATAATAGTCTAAATACAAATATAGTAACTTATGCTCTGGGTCTTTTCTATCATGTTTCATCATATCCAATAACTTATGATGAATACGTAAACAACAGTCAGAATCCCCAGCTGCATAATAAGACATGATTTCAAGTGGAATCCATTCATAGTTGAAATTACCACCATCTATCTCGTTAGCTACCTTTTTAGCATGACGATACTTACTAATTAATGGTATAGCTAAAATATTAATACACCAATTTTTTAAGCCATCATAATAAAAATCTTTAGTCTTAGCAATAGACCAATCAATACTATTTTCTATTTCATCATAATCTGATTCGTCTAAATCAATTGAAGTATCAGTCATTTTAAGCTTTGCTTTTTTAAGTTTAGCCTTTAAAACCTGCTCTGCTTTAACAAATACCTCTTGAGAAACAAACTTCTTATAATCTTCTAACGGTTCATCATAGCCACCCATGTTAGTTAAGCCAAAAGCTAAATCAGAAAGCTTCTTATCAGTTTTATCTTCCTGTGAAACCTCCAACCAATAACCAATTTTAGTATCTGTCACATTGTTTGCCCATGAAATATGATTGGTACTCATTAGGTAACCAATATCAAACTTAATATTGTGTCCTACTTTAATTAATGATGTTTTAGGTGGCTTTAGCTTTGTGTCAGAGGGCAATTCTTTATCAGGCATATCAGAATCAAATGGTATGTCCCCTACTGTTTTAGCTTGCATGACTATATCAATAATATGATACAATTCCGCTAACTGTTCATCTGACCATAAGTTAGGCTTGCCTAAAATAGTATAGCCACTTGGTTGATATACTTCCCAATGCTCTAATGGTAAAGTAGCACCTTGACCATCTGCCCATGAAAAACTAAATATAAGAACTTTAGCTCCTTTTCGGTTAGGGTCAAGCGAATTATCCTCTGTGTCCCATGAAAGTTCTCCAGTTACTTTGCAACGAGCAACAAGCTTTTTAAATTCTTCTACTGTATGTGGTTCCTCATATTTAGCTGCCTTAGTGCTTTCAAAAACACTAACACCTTTTTCAAGATACTCACGCAAAACATTTAGTCCAATATCTCTTTGTGATATTAAATTGGGTGCTATCTCTACATACCCTTGCCTAAACATAGGTAATACATAATACTCTTTATCATTAATTAATGCTTTCGCTACTGAACCTTGACACTTTGTGATTGGCTTATTAATTAAATACTTACTTGATATTGTCCCCTGCGGAATAATCAATTCTGGATTAAATTCAGTAATCCGCTTATTCATTAACTCTTTATATGGATTAAGTTCACTAGCTGTAGGGTCTTTATAAGACAAAACTTTACCATACTTACTAGTATTCTTAGCTTCTGGTATCTTGTCATATAAAAACATAAATTCATAATCTACATGTTCTTTTAGTTTTAAGTCTTGATACAATAAATGCTTAAAATGTTTACCCTCAACACTTGAACCATAATCAAAACTATTAGTGTTCTTATTAACATACTCCAGTCTGGGATAATCAAGCATAATTAAAATATGCTTATTCAATTTACTACCTCTTTGTGATAAAAAAGGGATTATCTCTAACCCCTACTTGTCTTTAATATTCTTGTTAGCAATCTTAAGGGCTTCTTGCATTTTCTTATGCGGCTTTACTTTTAATACACAATGTCCTTTAATTTCTATCTCTTTGTCATAGACAGGATTATATACTTTGCGCTCCTTACGATATTCAGGATATAAAGTATAATAAGTACTTTCTAAAACTCTTTTGCCCTCTGCAATTGAATTCATATCTAATAAGTAACTAGCTTGCAATACTTTCTTAATGGTATCTAAGCTATAACCCGTTGTTCTGTGAATATAGCTTAAACGCTCTTGAAAATTAACTGTTTTTAATTTTGCCATAATTTATTTACCCTCTTCTACTAAGGAATCTAACGCTTTTTGTTCTTTTTCATCTCGACATATCATAGTGATATAAGTACCCCAATCTGAAAATTCACGCTGTAAGGACTTGTAAAGCATGTACTTGGTCTTTACCGAGGGGTACCATAAACCATCAAGCCGATTAATATAAAACTTCTTTCTGGCTGGTACAATCCAGGAATTAACTTCACTACCCATATCTATCTCTTGTTCTGACAATGGTGGCAAGTCTAACTGCACCTCATCAATATTAGTTTTATAGGGGTCAAAAGCAACTACAACACTATGTGCTGACATATCAGGAACTATTAGTGGTACTTCAAAAATAACTTTAGTACATTCGTGTGCTTTTTCTACTTCACTAACAGACGGCTTGGCAGACGCACTGTAGGTATACATTATCGCTGTTTCTGCACTACTGCGTGCTAAAGCGTCCATAATGTTATCAGTTACTCCTAGCGAGCCTTGAATTTTATACTTGTTATTATCTGAAGCACTTCTATCACTACTATCTGTAACGGCTACATGATAAATAAAAGGTACACCCATTTCAATTAATTGAATAACAGTGTTCTCTCTTAAAACATCTGTTGCCATTGTCATATCATAACGATAAGTTTCTGTCGGGATTTCTCCTTTGTTAAAGCGCTCGGAAACTTGTTTTAGTATCTTACTGGCATTACCAAAGTTTACTGGCACCATAGCTTGAATTTCTTCATCTGTAACTGAATTGTAGTTCTTGTACTTATCAGTGTTACCGATTGTCAGTCTTTTCTTTCTCTTGCCTGTACTCTTTGACCTTGTTGGCTTGGTATAAACCATTAATATGCTCCTTGTCTTGATAAATTGTACTTAAACCTAATTTGTTTGCTAAAGCAATGTTGACTAGCCTATGATAGTCATTCTCATTTAGTTTACTATTTAGTGACTTAGCAACTAGTTGCTCATATGATAGCCACGACATACCTATCTCTTTATCAATATCCCTATCATCTATTTTATATGCTAAAGGTGCTTTGATATATCTGCTAATCGTTTCCTTAGCAAACTTTGCTAACTGCTCATTAGCTTGACCAATCTGCTTGTCTTTAGCGTTTTTATAGTTATAGGTAATTTCAAAAGCATTGTACCAAACACAAGCTATAAAATAACTATCTGATAAAGCAAAAATAACTTGCCGATTGGCAAAGTCGTTCTCTGGCTGTTTATTAATATTCAAAATATCATTAAAATAGTGACTAGCTATCTGCTCATTATCTTTACCATAATTGTGATAAAAATTAAGTGTTGAACTAATATTTCTATCAAAACTAGTTCTAATTGCAGGATAGTAATTATACACCTTGCTTAATAACTTATCTGCTTGGGCAAACAGAATTCTAAAGTTACTTGTATCTAAAATTGTACTACTCATAGTTCGCCTAACTTATCTAAAATTTCATCTGCTACCTTAGCTGGCTTCTTAGCTTTTTTAGCCTTAACTTTAGGTTTAGTTATCTGCTTTTTCCAATCTACATCATCATATAAATGATTAATCTCATCATAAGGATATTTAATAAAATCATCTAACATAAATGTAATTGTCTTTAAAGATTCTTTCTTGCTAGTTAACTCGGACTTATATTCTACTGTCTTAACAACATAAGGGTCAAAGTACTTAGTTAACTTAGCATTATAAGGAGCAGTAACAAACGGTTTAACGTATTTTCTTTTATAAACTAATAATGGTACTCGCTTAATATTGTAGGCTTCTCTAACTGCTTGTCCTACCCATTCTGGAAACTTGAAATTACCTTTCAATAAATTCTCAATAGTCCAACCCTCATAATTTTTACACTCAATAGCATAATTAAACTTTATCTTGGGGTCAGCAGTTACATCGCCATCAACATTCATTGATTCGCCCCACTTTAATGCTCCTGAACTAGGAACAACATAAAAAGCTTTGGCTAATTTCAGTTTACCAGTTTTTATATACCATGCACTTAACTTATTAGCAGTAGCACTCTCTAAGGACTTGCCTTTGCGGTGTGAATAGGCTCCAATTGCATGATGGTCTGTCATTAATTACTTCCCACGTTTCTTTAGATTAATAACATTGTTATCACTATTGCTATCATATACTCCACTAGCTAAAGTAGTCTTGTTATCATTAGCCACATGTTTCAATTTTTCTTCTGCCTTTTTAGCAGCTGCTTGTGACTCTTTTTCCTCATCATCAAGTACTTTTGCTTCATGCTTGAAACTATCTTGCGTAATACCAAAGCTATGCTTCTCAATATACTGGTAACTCTTATCTGATAAATCACCATTCTTATGCAATTCTTTAACTAGGTCAGTTAAACTATCTTTATTAACGGCATAGTTCTTAATAACACGTTCTTCTAACAATAATCTCTTAGTGTGATAATTAATTGAGGGATTAAGCAAAATATCAATTACTGCTGCTACTAAAGCACTAACTTCGGAAAAGTTCACTCGCTTTTTACCAATTTCTTCAATCTCTAATCTTAACTTTTGCTCTTTAGCTGCGTCCCCATCAGCTTCCTTTTCAAGCCACTTGTTACCATAAATTACATAAGTAATATATTTAGTTTCTTCTTCTTGTGTTAGTTTGCTACTAGCCATTGTTCTTGTCCCTTTCAATCTTATAATCTCGATTAATTGCCTTAAATTGCTTTAAAGCTGATTCATAATCACTATTGCTGATATTGCCAGTCTGTTTCAATAGTCTTAACAAAATAGCAAGCTTACTTTCGGTTGCACTAGCATAAGATTCATTTACTCCTACATAAGAAGAAATACAATAAGCAAAGGCTTCTTCTAGTTCTGACCATTTAGCTGTCTTATTACCATACTTATCTATGTAGGCTCTTATCTTCTTATTGACTAGCTCTTTGTCCTCATCATTACTGGTTGTTCCTCTTTCAGCATACAGCTTTGCTACACCATTAATATAATCAATAACGGTTTTTGGCTCCTGCAACTTCATCTTTTTACCTCCTATTACTACATTATAACATAATTTGGTCTTATCGTCTAATACATTTTTGCCCATAATTCAAATAAGGAAACACCTTTTGGTGTGGCTTTAATAGAATGACTATTAATAATGTTCCATGCAACATCATGCCCTAAAGCATTAGCATCTTTTCTGGTTGGATTGTAAATTAAATAAGTATTTTCATGATACTTGTATAACTCAATTGCTAAAGCTGACATAGTGTCCCAAGCGTCCATATCTAGCATTAAAACTAAATTTTGCTCTGGTTTAATATTATTAACAATAAGTGCCTTTTGCGTATCAGTTAGTTCTTTACCATAAGTAGCAATGCCATTATTCCCTATGGCTAAAGCGTCAGGCACACCCTCAACTAAAACTATATCTCTACCTGTCAAGGCAGGATATAAATTAAAAATTACATCTCCCTTACCAAAATGGTCTGGTATTTCAGGAGCATTAATAGACTTAGGTACTGAGGGATAAATTGCCCGAGTGTTCCAATACTGATAATCGCCCTGCTTATTAAAGCAAAAAAAGACTACATGATTATGAATTGGAAACATGGTATTAGACTTAGAAAAAGCACCACCATTAATTACGTAACCCATGTGATTATAAATAATATCGTTCCACCCAATACCTCTACTGTACAAGTACTCAGTAAAAGGCTTTGTTTCAGGGTTTTCAGCATTATCCTCAAAGTACTTTAAACCAACTGGCAATTCTGCTGGCAACTTATCAGGCTCAACTATTTTAGTTAAGTCAACTGCTTTTTCAGCAACCTTAGGTTTTGGCTCTTGCGCTGTTAACATTACTGCTAACAAACTTTCCTCTGGGGTAGCTTCATCTACTGCTACTGTGTTAGCGTCTACTGCATACTTATCAATTTCAGGGAGCATTAATTTAGCTTGAGCAAAACTAATATTCTCTAAAGAAGATACTAACTTAGTTAGTGAACCACTTGCTTCACAATGAAAGCAATGATATACCCCGAACTTATCTTTAGCATGATTAGTAATTACATAAAACTTAGGTCTACCACAAAAAGGACATTCATAAATAGTATCGTCTTTAGCTGTTCTACCTGCACCTAACTTTTTTGTTAAATAATCAAGAAGCATATAGCTTTGCCAGCTTTCGCATAATACTTAGCATAGTATATATTTTGCCATATAAAACAAATGAATCTAATTCTGTTTCTGATAAATCTTCTAAAGCAACATATTCTTTCAGCTCATATGTTAAACCCATATAATTTACTTTTTCATCTTGCCCTAAGTCATAATAATAATCCTTAAGCTTGTTACCAGTTAAGCTATCCATTTCATGTTCTATTTTCTTCATAGCAGACTGTACGTCTAAATAGGTAAACTCCTCGTCTACCCAAGTAGGTAAATCCATCTCTTTAGCTTTAGCACAAACTAAATTATTGTCTAACTGCACTGGTCTGATTGTCACTTGGTCAAGTCCTTGCTTAACACTAAACTCTAAGTTAGCCGTTGGCGAGTTTAAACCGTAATCTGGGTGCATTAGCTCGCCCCTAGCCGTTGAAATTAGTTGAATCGTGCTATGCTCCAGTCGATAAATTAAGTCATATTCAAAATTTAAAGGGTACCAATTATTAATGGTACTAAAATCAAAATCTAACACTTTTAATAAAGTATTATTTCTATCATGTATATCTAGCTTACTTACACAGTTACCCTCATTTAACTTAAACGAAGTTTTCATTCACATATTACACTCCAATACTTGATATACCTTGCTTATTTTTAGTAACCTTAATTGAATTATCAAAAAGAGGTTTCAAGGTATCGTTATGTGTTATCACAAAGATAGAGGGAATGGTCTTAGCTTTTTCTTTCAAAATTTCAATAACTGATTCACAACCAATTGAGTCTAAACCATCAAAACATTCATCATAAATAGCAATATTAGTAGCAGTATTACTATGGTCTTGTTGCAAGTCCTGAATAGCAAATGCAATTGCAATATCAATCCGCTTACGCTCGCCTGCTGAACAATTTTGATAACTGTCTGCACCTGCTTGATTATGTATCTGTAAATCAAATTTATCTGCTAAAGTTTTATTAGCATTTAGTTTCTGGGTATTCATGTTAATACTTAAAATTGAACCAGACAGCTTGGTCAAATAGTAATTAGCATGTTCATTTAAATATGGTGTAATTAAATCTAATACAACACTTGTAATACCCTCTTTGCTAAATACTTTGTTTACCAAAATAGTATAATTATCTACACACTTATTCAAAGTAGCAATTTCTTGCTTAACCTTGATTAACTTATCCTGCTCTATCTTTATGTCCTTAGTATAACATTTAGCAGATACAATATCAATGTCGCAATTAGAAGCTAAAGTTGATACTTTCATATCATATTCCTTATTCTTCATTTCTAGCTGTGACTGCTCGTTCTTAAGTGATTGCATTTTATCTTGATATTTTTTGTAACGCTTGTTAAAAGCATTTACTTGCTCTTTTTTAGCAGTAACAATCTGCTTTTGCTTAGTCTGAATATTGCCTAACTTAACTAAAGTGCTATTTCCTTTGGCAATATAATCATTAGCTTCTTGCCCTTGTGCAGCTATTCTATTTAATTCTTTCTGCTTATGCTCCTTATCTAATTTCTGTCCACAAACAGGACAAACTGTTTTACCTTGTAAGTCTTTGTATTGCTGTCTTAAACTCTTTAAGGTTTCAATTTTAGAATTAACTGCTACTCTGACTTTGTTAATAGCATTATTAGTCTTATCTAGTTCTTGGTCTAATTTAGCTAGTTCGGAAAAGTCTGCATGTGGTTCTTTACTTAATAGCTCGTTTTCGGCTGATTTTAGCGCTGTGAGCTGTTTTTTACTTTCTTTGGCATAGTTATCCCTCTCTGATTTTAAACGCTCTAAGGCTTGTTTATTTGCGTTCTGGAGGGTCTGCTCTTTTTCATATCTTTCCTTGTCCTGCTTCTCTAATTCTTGATACTGTTTAATCATGTTTTCATGGTTAGTAACTTCTTGCTCTTTAGTAGTTAAAGTCAATTTAAATTCTTTTAACTTATCACTAGCATAATCTCTTGCCTTAGCATAAATACCAGTATTAGCTAAATTCTCTAATATTTCTTTTTTACCTTTATCAGTTGCTTGACTAAAAACTGGTTCATCAGCACTACCATAAGAAATAGTATTGATATAAGTGCTAAATTCAATTCCAATTAAATCTTGAATTGCCTTATCTGTTTTAGCATTTGTGGCTTCGGTTATTTCATCATTATTTAAATATAGTCTAACTTTATTAGCATTACCATGTTTACCTTTACGAAAACGTTTAATGCAATAATTATCCTTGTCAATACTAAAATACAATGCTACAAAACAATCAGTACCTGCTTCTTTATTAATTACTGCATTACTTGTTAACCCTGTTACTGTCTTACCATATAAAGCATAAGTAATTGCTGATAACAAACTAGATTTTCCTGAACCCGAAGACGTATAAGCGTCATTTGAATTGTTAACACCCTTAATCAAAGTTACCCCTTGATTAGCTAAAGGCAACTCTGCTTCTTGATAAGATAAAAAATTATGTAATTGCACTTTGGTAAATTTTAACATCTTATAACACCTTTTCTAGCACGTCTAGTGCGTCTTGCTTTTGCTCTGGGTATAATTTATCCATGTACTTCTTAGTAACTTCTACAGGACTGTCCTTAGCTTCTATAGGCAATCTAGTCTTAACTTCATATTTTGCTTTAGCTTCTACTCTGACACTAGTATTATCTATTTCTGCTTTAGCTACTTTCTTAGCCGTTATTGGTGGCAGTTGCAACCTGACATAATCATTTTGATACTTCTTAGCTAATTCTTCATTCCACTTATTTAAAGTAACAAACTTTGGTGCCTTGATTGCATGAAAAGTTCTCTTCATAGGTAAAGTATAAGTCACTACATCAAAACCTTTTATCTGATTTTCGTCTGAAAAAGATACTGGTAAAGTTGAACCGCCATATAAGGCTTCATGGTCAAAAGTTAATTCATCTGGCACATCATTATCTTCTCTTTGGTAAACATAACCATCTTTATCATTATAAATTTCTTGTCTTTCATGATAGTGTCCTAAATATACTAAATTAAATACCTCTGGACTTACATCTTGTGCTGAAAAAGTAGAAGCTAACCTATGAGTAGTTGCTCCTTGCTTGGCACCATTAATTCCTAAGTGCGAAGCAAAAATCTTTGGCTTGTCAGGATAAGTTTTAGCTACTTTCTTTGCTTCTTTTAATAAATCTAAAATAGTATCAGTATCTTCGCCATAAGAAAGTAAATAAAAATAGGCTTGTTTAGTCACAAATGATTCTGCACCATTAATTACTTTCACATTCTTTAATACCTCAAGTGAATCTAAAGAAGATGGTGCTGCTAACCGATTATTAACCATATCATGATTACCAGAAATTAAATAAACCTGCTTAATCTTTTGATGGTTAGCAAAGCAATTGAACACAGCATTAAATACTCTAGTATCTACTGCACCTCGCTTATGAAACATATCGCCAGCAAACAAAACATCTAGCTTGTTATCAGTTGCATAATCCAACATATAATTTAAAGCGTCTATCTGCTTATGAAACCTATCTGTGACAAACTCTTTATCTGGTTTAGCAAACTCTTGCCAAATATGAGCATGAAAATCGGTAAATAATAATAATCCTTTGCTCTCACTCATCTTTTTGTGTACCTCGACTTTCTATGTAGTGGCTTTACATGCTTTAAAATAGGTGCTTTACTAAGTTTCCAATATTTATTTACATGTCGCTTTTTTGGTCTAGTATTATGTTTACCTAAAATATAAAATCTATGTGACTTTGGTGCTTTCTTTGAACTCATATACTATTCTCCTTTACCACACTTTAATTTTAGGCATAAAAATAAACCTACATCTTGCTTATATTATAGCACAGACATAGGTTTAACACAACCTAACTTTTAATTTTTCTGATACCGTTTCATGTTGTTTTCATGCGCTTTATTCGCTTTTTCAATCGCTTCTCTACCACTAATCTGTCTTTGTGAATCGGAACGAGTTTGATAATTGGCTCCTACATTCATGTGATTATTAGCACTATCTTTTACTATTTCTTCATGATGTTGTCTATCTGTTGCAGTTTCATTCTCATAAGAGATTGAACGATTATTAACTTTCATATAAATCATTCTATCTGATGGAACTTCAGTTGCATTTCTAACTTTATCAATATGAAATCTAATAAATCCATTCTTCCGTTCTTTAGGTGTCTGATTAAGAGATAAGCATAACTCTAAAGTATTTAACTTTTGCTTACTTCCCTCCATATTAAATGACGTTACTGTATCAGCAGTATCTGCCATTCTATTAGCTTGGTTAGCTACCCACATAATTGTATTAGTTTTATCAGCTAACCCACGCAATTTTTCAAACATCATACCAGCAGCACTATATTCGCTAACTCTACTAGACAAATAGTTATTATTTAACAAATCTGGATAATCTATAAATACAACGTCAGGCATTTTACCCTTAATTGAACCGTAATTAATTAAATATTGTTCGATACTTTCAACCGTTTCCGTATGTTCAGCTGACTTAGCTAAAGTAAAATCTCCTAGTAAGCCTTTCTCATGCTTTTCACGTAAACGTTCCAATAGAATCTTATTTCTGGAGTAATTAATATGCTTCTCTGTAAAATTGACCAGCGTTCCCATGCTTTCATCTCCTAAAAGTGAAAGAAAACGTCCAATCATTCTAGCAGCTTTTTCCTCTAAAGCAAAATAAACTACATCACGTCTGCCATATTCCACATACTGTTTAGCAATATTCATTAAGGTTTGAGTTTTACCTGTACCTGACTTGGCAATAATCATAGCCATCTCCCCTTTTGAAAGACCACCATTCATATATTTGTCTAGCTCGCTCCAACCTAAAGAAACAGTATTTTGATAAGCATGGTTAAACTCCTTTAAGATACTATCTACACTATCATTAAACATATCAAACGTTTGAAAGCCATCAATTGAGTTAGTAACATTTAGGCTTTCTTTAATAATGTCTTGCGCTTTTAATAACGTTTCCTGTTTACCAAAATCTGCACCACTTGAAATTAATCTAGTTAAAGCACTGGTTGCAATAGTTTGTCTGCTCCACTCCGTAATTGCGTCCTTAATTGACTTATCATTAAGATAGCTAGACTTTTTCTGCAATTCATATATTTTGTTAATCTGATTTTCAATCTTTAATTCTGTATCAGACGTTAACTTGTTTCTACTAGCTAACGCTTTTTTAGTATACATGATTAAAGCACTTTTAGTTATCGGCTTATTATACGTTCGATATAGATGGTTAATTGCTTCAGCTTCTAACGTATAATCGCCAAAATACTGCTCTGTTACGGGTATTTTAGCTAAAGTTAATCTTCCATATTGAGTATCGGTAACAGCACGATACAGTATCTGTTCTTTATCTACAACACTTGGTACTTCCGTCATTATTCATTACTACTTCCTACACACACTTTATTGAAACTATTAACTCTAAAACCTAGTTGCTTGTATTTATTTAATTGTTTAATTGTTAAAGGACTACACCCCAATAGCTTTTTACATATTATACCTAACAACTTATAATATAGCCCAAACCTCGAAATTGATATAGTCAAGGTCACTGGTACACTACATATCTCATTGCTATTACCATTAGCTAAATAATTGTTAGCTTGCTCTTGTAAATAGCTATCTTTAAATTGCATTACATCTCTGTTCAAGATTAAATTATCGCCATAACTGGCAGTAAACGATTCTTCTTGAATACCAACAGCATTGATATAGTGCATTAGTAAAGACTTGTTATCAGTAGCCTTTACTTTTTGATAGCCTTGCTCTATCTCCTCTGATAGTGAGGTCGATAATGATATTTCAAATGATTTTATTAATGCACCTGACTTATCATCATCAAGAAAATAATAATAATTTAAAATTGCTATGGTAGCTGGGTCGTCTGTGAAACTTAGATTATCTTCTAAAACAGTATGGTCTGCTAAACCTTTAGATAATTCTAAGTATTGTTGTCTTACTTTTTTATTATAAATTCTATTTAATGGTATATACCGATAATGCTCCTGCTTATTATATAAATAATTAGTCCATGCTTGTGTTAAGTACCTAATTAAAGCATAACGACTAAAGTAATTATGTTCTAAAAAATCTTCTACTTCTACTAACTTACGATAACCTGTTGAATTGAGAAAATCCCCTCCCAACAAGTCCTCGGAAATACCTCTTAATCTGGCACTCTGCTTACTGGTATTAATTAATAAGTAATAAGCATTATCCCACAGTAAGATTAAGTATTCCATAATGTAAGCACGATACAGCGTCTTTGCTTGGTATCTATAAAAAATAGGCTTAGTTTCTTTTAAATTTTCAAAAAAAGCTAAACCTATGTTATTTTCATTTATTGCAGTAGCTTCATTAAGTAGAACTATATCTTGATGTAAATTCATACTTAACTAAACACCCTCAACTTTAAATTGTTGCTCTTTATAAATATTAACTCGTGTATTAGAATGCTTGGCTAAAGTTCTATGTTGCTTGTCTATAAAATCAAAAACAAATGACCTGTCACTGCCATTCTTGTCTTTACGAAGTACACGTCCTACACGCTGAACAACTTGTCTATAGGCTTTACCTCCACTAGCTAATATTAACACGTCAATTGAACTAATGTCAACGCCCTCATCAAAAATTGAAGTAACAATTGCAATCTTTACTTTACCCTCAGCTAAAGCTTGTCGTTCTTGTGTTCTTAATTCTGTAGACTGCTGACCATCAATCACTACTGAATCAACTTTATCCTTACTAAACATTTCATGTAAAATATCACAATGGTCTAATTGCGTTGCAATAATTAATACCGTATGACCTTTCTTAGCTATTCTTGACGCTAAAGCAACGATTATCTCATTACGATACTCGTTTTCTACAATACCTTTACGATAAATATCAAACCATTTTTTATTTGAAATAGCACCAATATTATCTGGTTTGTTAATTGGTATCATTCGTACTGTAGCATGTGCAGTATAACCCTCATCTGACATTTGCTTAGAAGTAGCTTTAGCCACGATAGAACCATAAACTGCGTCTAAAGCTTGTTTAGTAATTTCATCTTTAGGGTCAATTGAACCTGATAAACCTGCCCGATACACTGCATTATGACAAGACATTAAAACCTTAAACCAGGTATCTGCCTTGCTATGGTGGCACTCGTCTGCAACAAACAGTACTACTGAATCTAAAAAATCAGTAATAAATTTTAATTTCTTATAGTCCTCAGCATGTTTTGTTCTAACTAGCTTGTAATACTCATCTGCCATATTCTGCAAAGCATTAACCACACCTGCGTCTGTCTTATGCGTTTCATAAATATCAGCAAACATCTTTTGCATTCTTTGGTCTACTTTTTTCTCTGGTGTAAACAAAATTAGCCAACTACCAAGTGCTTTACGTGGCGAACTACTTGACTTAAAACGTGCTAAGTATTTCTTAGCAACCTTTTTATTAATGCTTTGCTTAGTTGATAAGTTTAAGCCTTTTTCAGGATTAATTTTCAAATATGAATTTACTGTTTGAATAGTGCATACCGTTACTTGATTAATTGTATGGTGTCCACCACCTAATCTACCTACTTTTAAGTTCAAAAAACTCTCTAAGTTAGTTACAGACTGCTTAAAAATTTCAGTTGAGTTAGTAAAGAAAGCTACTCTTTGCCCTTGCTTCAATTTAGGTAGTGCTTGCTTGATAATTTCTGCACCAACCGCTGTCTTACCTGAAGCCACTGCATAGTTAATAACTCCAGTATTATACTTGTAAAAGTTCTTAACTGCCGTTACTTGATAATCTCTTAGTTTTAAAGTATGTAAACCATTCTTACCTGCTAAATATAACTCATCTGGTATCTCATCTGCATTTACAAATGGTTTCATACTTACATCTTTTATCTTGTAGTCAATACCTAAATCATAATTACTAATTGCATTTAATACTTGATTAAGTAAACCAGTAGGAAAAACTAATTCAGACTTACTAAAGAAATGCTTTTTACCATCCCAATACTTTAAACGATTTGTTTTATCTTGCTTTTTCATCATAAAAGCATTCGGAACATCTCTACTTAAAGCATTATCTATAATTTTAGTTAACTTATCTTGAATCTGCTTATCTTGTTCTTCGTATTCAATTTTGCATTCAGTAGTGTCTTTAGTAATTATCACTTGTTACTTATCCTTTTTCAATTTATCTTTTAATTGCTTTAATAATTCTTCCTGCTCTTGATTCTGCTTTTCAGTTACAGCCAGTTCTTTTTCCAATTTTTCATTAAGCTCATTCTGCTTTTTCTCTGCTGCTGAAATGGGAAAAGTTACTGCAATTTCTTTACCTCTGTTGTAATGCTTTTTCTCTCTCATAATTTAAGCTCCTTACTTTTAAATATTATAGCATAAATTTAGGCAAAAATAAAAGGCATTATTACAATGCCTTTTACCTTATAGTAACGCTAGTACTACTATTCTTGCGTCCATGAAGCCATGAATTGTGAAACTGTTGGACGTTTATCTTCTCTATCAGTTTCAAGCTTTAAGTGGAACATTATCTCTTTACCTAAAGTATCAGTTAATGATTCTTTATAAGAAACCTCTTTCGAACCATAACCATCTGTTATCTTTAAAGTTGGAGTAGATGTGAAGTCTATCCATGTCTTACCCTCATCTAAAGAGTATTGTGGAACTACTTTACTATTACCTGGGAGGTTCTCTATGTAAGATAAGTAAATTCTGTTAAATTGACTATCTGATGAATCAATATTAAGTGTAACATAATCGCCACGTAAAGCAGACAAATATGTACCGAATATTAATGAAGATAATGACAATAATGGAGAAATGTACTTACTTGCTTTGAATGTTGCCCGTAATTGTATTTGTAAAATAATACCACCAGCATCATTTAGTATTCCTGAAGTAATTGGCAACCATGGCTTATCTTCAAGCTTAGTAGAAGTATCATTCTCGTATACAGCTCGATACTCCCATGTACAACCAGTATTAGCTGGTGTAAGATAACTTGCTAATAGTGAAAATTCATCTGCTTTAACATTTTTAATTGGGTCAAATAAAGCAACACAAGGTTCTGTACTATAACGTGCAATATTAACTCTAAAAGCTAAATCAGAAGTTTGGTCAGCAGTCCAAGTAGCATTGTTTGAAGATTCAAACATTACACCTGGTTGATACAATTCAGAACCATAAATAACATCATGCGTTCCATAAATACGCTCTGCTAGTTTAGCTTGCCATATCATATAGTCATTAGAAGATGAAACTACTGTTATTCCTAATGTTTCTCCTTTAGATACAGTCACAGGGTCAGTAAATCTCACATTAGTCCAAACACTACCATCTCCAGATACTTTTACATCTGTAGGAGCAAGGTAGGCAGAAGCTTTAACGTTTTTAGTTGGGTAGCCACCTGCTGACATTTCTCTTAATTCTACTTTAACTCCAACACTGTTACTTTTAGTAGCAAATTTTAAATCTAAAGAAGTAATTTGTGCGTCCATAGTAGCAACAAAGGACTCTCCTACAGGGTCATAAGTATAGTGAGTAACTTCTATTGGAGTAATAACTTTTTCTACATCTGTATATGTACCAGCAGACATAAATGAAGCACTAGCAGTATTGTGTGCAGATACAAGTGCTACTTCAACCGTACCACATTTAACAGTATTAGCTGGTATCGTAAAAGTACCTTTAGCAGAACCATCTGACAAAGCCATAATAGAACCTGAAACAGATGAACCAGTTGAATATCCAGTATCTGGCTTAATTGGACACTTAATACCTGCAAAATATATTTCAAGATTATCAGCATAAGGTGCTAAACCAACAACACTAAATTTAATATCAATAGAACGCATATAGTCAGCATTACCTTTGCCTACAACTTTAGTTTCATCTCGTTCAGCATAAGTTGTTGAATATTCATGCCATTGAAAATCCCCATAACCACCATGCCTATCATTAGCAGTTTGATGTTCCATTGAGTTAACATGACTACCAATGACTCTTTGCTCAGTCCAGCTATCTGAATTAGGTGTGAGGGTCAATACACCCTCAAACTCTGCTATATTAAGTCTGTTAATATTAATAGCACTAGTTACAATAGGTTGCTCTATCATAGTTTCTTCTGTAAAAGCGGCTGATAGTAAGTGACCTTGTGTACTCAACATTTGAGCTGCTGAATCACTATTATTAAATAACAGTTGCGCTGGAGTTTGGCTAGTATAAGGTAAAGTAATTAATTGACCATAAGTATCCATATTTATAGCAGCCTTAAATGGTTCGTTTACACTACTACTAGTTTCGTAAGTACTATTAAATTTAACATCATCAATAAAACTATCAGTATAAATACCTCTTAAACTAGTAGGATTGCGTTTCTGTAATTCTTGAGTGTTTAATGAATTTAAAGCTTCGTTATACTCTGAACGAATCAATCTTCTCTTTAGTAAATTAAGTTCTCTGAAAGTTAAATTAGTGTCTACAGTAGTATTACATTCTCCTTGAACAGAGTTAGGGTACATAATAACTGTACCAATAGTCAAAGTTAAGGGGTCATTTACAATTGGAGCCTGTACTGCATATAAACGTCCTGGTTTACCCTCAATAATTGTAAAGTTACCATACCTATCAAGAGTTACTACATCAACACGATATAAGTAAGCAGTGTAAGTTACAGTTATATAACCATTTTCCTTTGGCTTACTTGCTTTATGAGAGCCATCTCCTTTACCTTTGCTAAAGTCAATAGTAGCAGAGCCATCTAACTTATCATCAATATTAGAAATAAAATCAATACCATTATCATGCAAAACTTTATTATAAGTAGCACGTACCATATAGCTAGAGTTTGGAGCTGGCTGTGAACCACTTGAACCATTCCAGATAATACTATTACCTTGAACATTAAAGTCTACGCCTTGTTGCCACTGCTTACCATTAGTACCACTAGTATAAACTAAATCAACACTAACTAGATTGTCAATAATATAATCAGAACCACCTGCTACACCATGAGTTACTGAAATATCATCTTGTACTTGTGCAGAAACTAAGTCAACACTTTTAACATTAGGTAAACTAAAAGAATAAACATCTGTACCTTTAACATAAACATGTTGTTCATTCTTAACTTGTTCTGTATCTAAAGCTTGTCTAATATCAATTTGTGAAGCATAAGGCTTATCCACCTCATATCCTTGAACATAGGCTCTACCAGCAGCAATATTCAAGGTTGCCCACCCTGCCTTATCTGAAATACTCTTGCCAACAGACATCTGAAAGCCAGAACTTTCATTAGAACCAATAGCGTAAGAACCTAAAGCGTTAAAGTCATGTTTTGCAACAACATCATTAATCTTAGATAGTTGACTATTTTGTGATTCAAGATATAATTTACCGTCATTGAACTGATATATTGGAGCGGCAGCATTATCGTTTGCCACCAGTTCAACGGTTTCAACTAGCCTGCGAGCCCCGGGAGCATTAGTTGAGTTCTGGTCAGGTGCAATTCCTAATAGGCTATTATCATCTTCATAAGTAATTACAGATTGTCTTAAGCGTACACTTACTGCTTCCAACCCTTTACCTGTGATTGAAACAGTTTGTTGCTTAAAGTTACGCACTTTACCTGCTAAATAAACTAAACCATCTTTAACAGTAATGTTATTACCATCTTGAATAAAACCCATTCCTTGCTGCATATCGCCATCTTTAGCAATAATATTACCTAGCGCCCCTAAGTAATAGCTTTGAATAGATTGTAGTTCGTTTAGTTCAGCATTTTGTAAATAATTATCATAAACAAATAGTAAAGCGGTTCTGTCTTGTGAAGCATCAAAACGGTTAAAATAAGGTTCACCCTTTTGGTCTAACTGATTAATTATCTCAGCTCTTGTATTAATGTTATCATTTGCCATATTTAATCTGCTCCTTAACTAAAGATAGGCAATACTGAATACATTGCCCCTACCTTAACTGTACTAGTTTTAGTAATGTTGGCTAACTTCATATTATTAATTGATAATAAAATTCCTGTATCTGCTACCTGCGCTGGTTTAATTATAGTCGAGGTTACGTCATTGTTCAGTTTAAAGTCTATGAACAGTCCGACTTGTCTAAATGTCAGTTGTTCTTGCAAGTCACTATAACTAAAACTTGCGGTAGCATAAATACAGTTTGCGTCTGGGTCTAAATCTTCTAAAGTGGATAACGTCTTATACCGTTTACCCCCAAAGACTAGCGCCCCATCATCTTCATCAGTAGCTAGTTTACATAAAGATACCGTCTGTGCCTTACGATAAACTAAAGGCTCTGTTAACGAAGTAGCATCAGGATTGCTGTCAGGAACTTTATCCTCATCACTCCAGGGAGAAGATTTACCTAAACCTATATAGATACTAGGTGCCTGCTCCACTAACATTCTTGCAATATAAGCTTGCGCTTGTCTAGTTGCTACAGTCCCCACAATTATGCTCCTCCATTATCAATAGTTTCTACTTCTATCTCTGAATTTATTCGACACCCTACTGTACTAAAATCTACCTTAGGGATAATTGCTAAATAAAATTGATGAATATAAACATCTGCATCTGTTATAGTTGAAATACTATAATCATAGCAAAGCTTTCCACCTTTAGTTACAAACATCTGCGGCAATAACGGGTCTTTTAAAACCTTATGTACTGCATTATTTTTACCATCAATTACAGCATATGATTCATAATCCAAGTAAATATAAGTTTCACTCTGGTTAATTAAAGCCAAACATTTATCATAGTTATTAGCATTAATTGCACCATATTTACTAACTAGGTTACCATAATTATCATAAATATAATCTTGAATATGGAATAAGAAATGCTGTGTCGTATCAGTTGATAAACCAACATCTTCTGGTGCTGGTGTCCAACCTGTAGCAACATTACTTGCTTCTAAGTCAAGATATTTGTATAGCTGTGCTAATCCATTACCAACATAGAGTGAACCTGTACTAGTGTTGGTTAAAGCATGTATACCATCATTATAAACATAAGGATATAACTCTTGCTTTATGCCATTAGTTCTTACTGAACTAGCTTCTATTTTATCCCTTTCAGCCAACTAGTACATCTCCTTGTTCATTAATAATATAGCACTTAGCTATTTCGTCACAATATTAAGATATTACCTGCGTTATTACCCTCAACTAAAGTAAAAGTAATATCTTAGTATTTAATTATATTTTACAACCTAGTTATTTTGATGGATTAGAACCGTTTGAACCATTAGAACCTGTGGAACCATTGGAACTGTCTGCTGGGTAAGGTTTGCCAGTAATCTTTGTGAAATCTTCTGGTGTAATAGAACCTACTTTTACTATACTAATAATATCTTCATCAGTATAATATCCACCATCATAATAATACTTAAGTGCTGCAATTACTTTATCTTTCATGTCATCTGGTATATGAATTCTTGTTTCAGTAAAAATTGACTTTAACAAACTAATTGAATTTACATCTGCTTTACTCATAAATAACTCCTCCAAGATTTGTTTTAATTACCACTATTTTGTGATGTGTCATCTACAGATGAACTATCTGTATCAGCTTTATCATTTATATTAGCTAACTTGTTAATGTCAGGTAAAGCTTGTTTTAAATACAACATATATAGTTGTGAGATATGTTCTTTTACATCATCAACATCACTTTTTAAATGTTTAACCTCGTTTAATTGCGAAACAACTGACATATCTTCCCACCCACAAGTATACCAATTATATTTTGGGTCTTGCATACCCACCGGTGCAGTTATTACAAAAGGATATTTATTTTGCTTTAGCGGCACATATGAAATTACGGGATAACAATTAAAACTGTTATTTGATACATAAATTATTTGACCTCCTTTGCCCTCAGCTTTAGCTTTCTCTATTTGTTCTTCTTCTTGTTTTTGCCATTCTGGTTTCTCAGCCATACTAACTCGCTCCTATTAATTATATCTATTTATTCTGTTACTTTATTCCACTTACTATAAGTACCAGTAAATTGAACTTGGCTACCCATAGATACTTGCCCTCTACGATAATAAACATCAAAAGTATTAGTATAAACTATCTGGTCTAATACACCCCTGCCTTCCCATCTCACTTCAATATGAGTAATATTTTCAGCATTAACTGGTGCATTAGCAATATCATTACCTGTAGATTGACTATTAATCAAATAATTACCAAGTGGTAAAGCTGGTATAATGCCAGAACTATTTTGAAAGTTGTAAACGCTAAAACTACTTCCAATAGTAAGACCTATAAAGTCAAAATTAGCTTTTTTAGGTAGTGTAAGCATATTACTTGCACCAGAGTAAAACCAATTATATCTATTATTAATATCTAATGCTAGAAACATATCAGGATTATAAGGTAAACCAGCAGAAACCTGTATAGAGTCTGGTTCCTTACCTGATAGACAATTTAGGTCAAAAGAAATTGTTTCATTAGTATTAGTATCATCAAAGCATAAAGAATAAATATTATAATCTCCGTTTGACTTCTTTGCAGTATTATACACTGGTATGTTCTTATAGTTATGATAATTCCAACCCCCTACAGAAACTGAATTGGAAGAACCGTTGCTTGTTACATTAATAATTCTTATATTAAATGACGTGTAATAATACTTACCTAAAACT
>JAAOBB010000083.1_pt1 | contig 23172 bp, 20 predicted proteins | sample 7267541 | NCBI WGS metagenome assembly JAAOBB01 (sample SAMN14345205, study PRJNA599270) | viral metagenome | isolation source: viral-like particles (VLPs) isolated from bee gut | host: Apis mellifera | place: Switzerland:Lausanne | collected 2017-01/2018-02 | reverse complement strand
CACCAACCTGCAGGTCTTTGCCATGCTGTTGCGTCATGTGCTATACTTGCAGGTGCGTGTATTGTGCGCGTGTGTTATGGCTAGGAGGAAATGAAATGAGCATGGATGGTACCAGTGCTGAGCTGAGCATCGAAAGAATCAAGGCAGGCCAGGTCATTGACGATAAAGTACTTGGCTATGGGAATGTTAATACTATATTGCATGCTTATATGGTGTATGATCGTCGTCAATATCATCTGCCTGGCCTTACAGGTCTGAAACCAGATAATGCAAAGGCTGCCGAATCATTACGTATCGTCAGTGATGTGGCTCGTTGGTGGCCTAAAGTCGTGAAAGCGTTTGTGGATGAAACATCTCACTGTCTTGGGTCGGGTCGGGCTATGTGGCCGGAGGAAACTGATGGTCCTTTGACTGCTCTGAAAACTGATGGATATGTCGTATATGTCAATGGCAGTGCAGGTGAGATCGATTTGCGATGGCTGATCAGTGCTTGGCCTATTCGAATGGATCATGAAAGCACTCGCGGGATAATGCCTGATGGCTTTGACAGCTATATGTTTACTGAGGCTTTGACCAACATATATGAAGCCGGTTCCATGCTGTCGGAACTGTGGCTGCACATGCATGATGTGTATCAGAATGCCACGGAACACGATGATGTGCTGTCCAGTGACCTGCTGTTAGACTTGTCCTGAAAGGAGTTGCACTATGAAGTGTGAAAACTGCAAGCGAGAAGTGCCGCGCATCCAGTCAATCAAGCCGTTTCTGGACATTAGTGTATGTGATGATTGCGTCAATTATGCACGGGCCGGTGTGGTCAGTTGCCTTAAGGTGGCAGCCGCTCTATTGCCGGTGCAGTCCTAGCAATGAAGTCCATTAGGACCGCCTGGAAACGATCCGGTCTCACGCAGCGGGAATTCGCGGCTGAGGCCGGTTTTTCGCTGACGACGCTGAAACGGTATATGCATGCCAAGCAGGTGCCTGTCGGCCGTTTGGCTGCCATAAGAAACGTTGCTTACGTCCACTCGCATACGCAGCGGCAGATCGAACGACGCAATCAACGGCTTAGGGCGACGGCGATACGGAAAGCAGCCATGGCCAAGGCCAGGCAGGACTATAGCCCGCTGAAGTTTGTGGATCTGAACGGGCATGCTACCGAGGTGTCCGGAAAAACAGCAGGACGTATCAGGGCCGGTTACATTCAGGCGAATGCGAACCGCATCCGGCTGGGGTTGCCGGAGATCAGTCCGAGAGGATTCTATGGCAATCCGGAGAAGCTGCCGAACATTCTGCGGCATCAGAATTCCAGGCGTTTCCTTGAGTCAAGGCGCGAGAACGGCCGCCAGGGTTTCAAGGCATCGATCCACACCGGATTGGAATACGCCAACGTGCATCCGCAGGACATCCAGGATGTGATGGATGCCTTGAACAGGATGAACAGCCGTGAGATTGATGCGATGTATCGGTTTGCATCCAATGAGCATTGGTTCATCCTGATCTCGCCTCCGGCGGAGGGCGACAAGATGCCGGCGGCTCCGGATGTGAGCGGGGTTTTTGCCTATCTGGGACTGGCGAGGCATAATCTTAATATCAAACTGTAACAGGGACATGTGGCATGCGTGGCAGAAAAAAGGATCCGACCTACTGGGTGGCTGATACGGAGTCGACCGTGCCTCCGCAGGAGCTGGCCTATGGCGACGATACCACGCTGAAAAACATCGAAGTGCCCGAAGACACCAGGGTATGGGCCACATCATTGACCTGCATAGACAAGCCCGGTGTGTATGTGGACGACAATTTGGACGAATTCTTCAAACGTCTATGGTCGTTCGATGGCGACATGATCATCTATTTTCATAATCTCACCTGGGATGTGTACTTCATCCTGGCATGGCTGGTCAATCACGGCTATCACTTTCGTGACCCTCGCAATGTTGACGATAAGGCCAAATGGCGTGTGGGTCGCGGCGAGATCGTGGTGCTGTGCAACGGCACCGGCACCTTTTACAAATGTGCATTCAGATTATCCAATAAGACAGTCGAATTGCGGGACTCGCTGAAACTGCTGCCGTTCAGCGTTGACGTGATCGGAAAGAATTTCGACACCGAACACAAGAAGCTCAAGGGTACCGTAGACTATGGCAAGGCAAGACCCGAGGGCTATCGCATGACCGAACAGGAACGTGCCTATGTGCAGAATGACGTGCTCGTGGTGGCTGAAGCACTCAAAAAGCTGGACGACATCACACCGGAATGGCGTGAGTGCCTCACTATCGGCAGCATGTGCATGCGCGAGTATCTCTCCACTTTCGCTGGAAAAAGCAGGAAAAGTCGCAACAAAGCCTACCGCTATCGTTTCCCGGAATTGGATGCGGAGACTGATCAGGAGCTGCGCAAGGGATACTATGGCGGCTGGTGCTATGTTAATCCGAAAGTGGAGGACAGGATCGTAGGCGCAGGGCACGTTTATGATGTGAACTCGCTCTATCCGACAGCCATGGCGAACCATAACTACCCCTGTGGTGAGCCGCATGTGTCGGACCGATCCATTCCTGAACTGCTGAACTCGGATACGCCGTTCTTTGTCCGGTTCAGCGCCAGTTTCCATATCAAGCCAGGTAAATTCCCTTTCATCCAGAGCGGCAAACACATCTGGACAGCCGAGACGCATATCACCGACAGCGACAATGAGATGGACTTGACCCTTTGCCGGCCCGATTTTGAACTTTTCCGGGAATGCTACGAGATTGATCATATCCAGGTTGACAAGATATGGACGTTCGACGCGGTCGTAGCGCCCTTTGACGCATACGTGTCAAAATGGTATGAAGCCAAGCAGGAGGCGGGCAGAAAAGGCAACAAGGTCCTGCGGCAGTTTGCGAAGCTCATGCTCAACAACCTGTATGGCAAATTCGCCCAGTCGCCGGTCGGCCATTCAAAACTTTTCAGTGTAGACGACGGGTATATCCGGTCATTGGACTATCTGGACGAAAGGCCAGGTGGATATATACCAGTAGGCGCATACATTACAGCCTATGCGAGGGGCATCACCATCAGGGCAGCCAATGCTAACTATGATAGTTTTCTTTACAGCGATACCGATTCCATCCACTTGTCGAAGCCGGCTGTCGGCATCAAAGTGGATCCCTACGAGCTTGGCGCATGGGACAATGAGAGCGACTTTACCATGGCGCGTTTTGTCAGGCAGAAGACCTATGTCGAACTGGATGCCAAGACCCATGACTGGACCATCAAGGCGGCGGGATGTCCGGCCGACTGCAAGGAACGCATGCGGTACGAGTGCACCTGGATTGACAAGCATGGCAAGCATCATTTTGAACCCCTGCAATATGATAAGGGCGGCAACGTCATAACACGAAAACGGTCGGATGCCGCCTTTGTCAGACGGTTCACCTACGGGCTCAAGGAGACGGGCAAACTGCGCAAGGTCAGGTTGCGCAGCGGTCCGACATTGGTGCCGATACCGTTTGAGATACGCAGAGTAGGAGGCAGACGCTGATGCAGCCGGATAGGGAGTATGATCCTGAAAAGGAGTATGTGGACATACATGGGCATATATGGCCATGGTATGATCTGTCCAAATACCAGTTGTCACGCAATCCTGCGATAGGTTTCGACATCGGTAGCAGGGGCATTGGCAAGACCTACAGCTGGTCGCATTGGGCTTTCGCGACCTGGCGTGCCAAGGCTGCCATGTGGGCGATACTGGTGCGCCGTCGTGACGAGCTCAAAGCCATCAAGCAGGGCTTTTGGACCAATTTGTACTCTGAGGGGTACGAAACCAAGACCGACGGCATCATGTGCCTTATCAGGGATGCCAAGCCACGGTCAGCAAAGGCGGCCGAATGGGCCGAACAGCATCCTTGGCAGCCCTACGGGTTCTTTCTCTGTATGACGGATGCCAATACCTATAAGCAGAATTCAGCACAGTTTTCGTCATACCCGATAGACAAGATGATGTTGGATGAATTCATCATCGAAGATCAGGCGAAACGGTATCTGGATACGGAGCCTGCGCCCTTGACATCCATCGCATCCTCCGTGTTCCGCACCAGGCGCAGGAGGGTGACCGCGTTCAGCAACGCCGGTTTCATCCACAATCCGTACTTCTCCTATTATGGTGTGACATCCGGTGATTTTGAGCAAAGCGATTACGTGTGGCGCAATGATGTGCTGTTTCATTACACCCGCCAACCATCGCCGGCCGTCTATTCGGAGGGCCTGCGGGGTCGGGACAAGGCCTATCAGACCGAAAATGCATTCCGTGATGTGACCGGTGCGGCCGTCATCAAACGCCCCAAGTCCGCCCGGCCACGTTTCAGCCTGATAACCCGGGAGAAAAGCTATAGGGTGTATGGCCTGCCCATCAAAGGATGGCTCTATGTGGAGGCCAACAACAAGGAATTGAAGACCATTCCCACGTATACGTTGGATCCGTATCTGATCGCCAGGCATGCCGTCTATGATCCGGATATAGTCAAGCTGCTGCGCCGGACGCTGCACATCAATAGGCTGCGGTTCCATACGGACGATGATAGGGCCGACATTTTCGACTACATCTGATACCTGCGTATACTGGGAGTGCCCTTGCCGCCTGTACGTGGGCATGGACACCCGTGCCAAGTTACGGAGGATGCGCCGCGTGACGCTGAAAAGTAGAGTCGGCGCTTGGCAGTCACACCTGAATCCTGGGCACGGGACCAAACGTATAGAAAAGGAGCAGGCATGCCACCGAAAGTGCAGATCAACGAGCCCGACAAGGATCCCAAAGACAGTGAGGATCCGGACAAGGATCCGAAGAGCGGCGAAGCCGAACAGGATCCGCCGAAGGATCCGTCAGCAGAGGCGGACAAGTATCTGGAGGAGCTTAAGAAAAAGGCCAAAGGCGGCAGTCAGGAGGACGAGGATCCTGCTGTTGCCCTGGCCAAGGCTCAGGAGGACATCAAGATCCTCCAGGCCAAGCTGGACCGGGTGTCCGAGAGCTACATCGGCCTGATCAACGGCAGTGACGACACCGGGGCGGCGCTGGGCATCGGAGGCAGCCGCCAGCCGGACCGGCAAAGGGATATACTGGCCGAAGCGCGCAAGGCGGATGGCACCTATTTTGGAGGTAATCGATAATGGGCATATCAAACCAGGACTTCTTGAACGGCATGGCCATCAAGGGGTCCAATTACGGCATCCAGGAGGTGCCGCAGGTGCTGCGCAGCGGAGTGGACTCGTTCCTGCGGTACATGTATCCGGATCCGCAGCGTCAGCTGGCCCACAACGGGCATTTCAATGCGTTCATGGATCTTCTCTCGCGCATCGCGCCCGACTCGGCCATACTCACCTACAACTGGAACAGCCCCTTTGAAAAATTCGTGCATCCGTTCCCCTTTGGCGATGCCAAGCTGATCACAGCCGTCAAGACCCCTCGCATGGAGGTCTTTGACGCGCAGCGGTCCGATCTGCTCAAGCGTGATTTCGGCAAGGCGGACCAGGTCATGCTGCCGCTCAACTACTCGGCCCGGCAGACCCGCTCCATCTCCGCCAACGTGCTCAAGACATCACTGCTGTCAGAGGGTCAGCTGTCCGAATACATCGATGCGCAGATAGACACCCTGACCAACGCGGATCGGATCGCCACCTACGGGTATTTCATGGAGGCCATCAGGGGCGCGATCGTGTCAGGCGATGTGCCGAACGTGCATCTGCATCTGGATGATCCCGAGCATCCGACCGCAGAGGAGATGCAGGAGATGGCCACGCTATACCGCACCTATGCGGCGCAGCTGGCCGTCGTGCCGTCCGCCATGTACAACATGCGGCATGTGACCACCGTCTCAAACCCCAGCCGGCTCATGACCACGCTGGCACCCGAGATCAACGCCAACATGATGGTCAAGGTGCTGTCCATGGCGTTCAACATGGACCAGACCGGCCTCGGCACCAAGATGATGTTCGTTGATCGGATGCCACAGGCCGGCGTATACGGCATTTTGCACGACCGTGACTGGTACAACGAATTTCGCCAGCTGCGCACGTTCGGTTACATGCCGTTCGATCCCTCAACGCAGTCGTCCAACCTGACCATCGTGCGCCGCAGCGCCATCGGCATCAACCCGTTCATGAACGCAGTCATGTTCTCTGAAGCGCCGACCAACATACCGCGCGGATCCGTGACCATAACACCGGCCACCAAGCTGACCGCAGCCGTTGTGGACCAGGCCGGAGCACCGGTGAACAGCTGGACCAAGACGACACCCTCGCCCTTGCATCTGCTGGTACAGCCTGCGGACGGCAAAGTGGACCCGGAGACCGCCGAATACCTGGTGCCTGCAGGTCACGTCGCCCGCATCACGTCCGAGTACGCCGGGCTGGATGCGCGCACCTATGTGGATGCTTTCGACACGATCCATCTCCAGCCGGGACTGCCGCAGGGCACCGTGCTGACCATCACCGTCACATCGCACGCCAACGACAACCCGGACGGTGAGCTGACCGCCGAACAGGCCAAGCTGCCGTTGGTCGCCACCACACAGCTGACCATGGGCGACGGCACCAGGGCGGCACGACGGTCCAGCAAGGCCAAGGCCGACAAGACACCGGAGGCCCCGGCCGAGACCGACAAGCCTGCCGACGACACCGGCCAGGCCGACTGACCGGCGTAAGCTGGATGGGCGGACAGCATGATGCTGTCCGCCCATTCGCATATAAGGAGGACGCATGGGATACGCTGACCTGGACAGCCTGGACGACCTGTATGGCAGGCTGGACGACCCGAAACAGGATGCACGCATCGAAAAGCTCGGCACCGGCAAGGCTGACGTTGATCCGGCATGGCATAAGGCGCGCACCCGGCTGAAACTGTGCAATGTTCCGTGGGACCAGACCTATCATGATGTGGTCGCCTGGCACTCGGACGAGCAGCGCGATAAGTGGTTCGATGCCCTGGACGGCGACATCATCATGCTGGACACGGCATGGAACTACAAGAGCCTGGAGATCTACAAGCCGTCGCTCGGTAAATACGAGGGCACCGTCCAGGTGCCGGTCCCCTACGAGACGGCCATGGGCTACAACTACCTGCAGGTGACCATGGCCGACCAGCCTGTTCCGCAGTACGGCGATTGGCAGCGGACGCATTTCCATTACCACATCACGGGCATCAACAAGCTGTCGCCCAACAACACGGAGCTGACATTGGAGCTGGATGCCTGGACCGAGTACATCTGCTCGGCGCGCATCACCGGGGTTGACCTTGCCCGCGGGCATTGGCCGATGCTGCAGATCGATGCCGACCGGTGGCTGGACAACCCCATACAGTCGCCGGTCCGCATGACAGAGCCCGAGCCTGACCTGCCGCAGGCCAAGCAGATGGTCAAGGACGAGCGGTTTTTCCCATTGTATGACGACCGGCCGGTGATCGTCTGCGCCATGCTCTCGGACCTGGCCGATCCGGGCAGCTGGTGGTCGGACGGCAAGGCGCACCGGGACGAGCAATGGTGGCTGGACGACAACCCCGGATCGGACGAGTTTGAGGACCGCACGAATGTTTCACGTGAAACATTCGATCCGTATCCGCTGGTCACCGATGTGCGGCGGGTCGGCATGCAGAATGTGGATGCGTCCAGCGCCGGAGGGCACGCCTCGCCGGTCACGGCCAGCGGGTCGTCCCGAACGGAGGGGCAGACCATCACGCCCCTGCATTACTATGCCTTTGCCTCCGAGGCGTTCGGCAATTTTCAGGCATTGCTGTCGAAACGCTACCCGCAGCTGGTGTACGGCATCAAGGCCGTCTATGTCATGCCGTCCAGGTATCTGACCCTGGGTGATACGCTGACATTCGATGGCATCAGCTACCGGGAGGCGCATCCGGATCCGGCCTGGCAGCGGCTGGGCTCCTACGAGCTGCACAAGGCCGCGTTCGGCTATGACGGCCGATGGGCCGGATACGCCAAGATGTACAGCGGCCAGTTCGCGTCCATCGACATCAGCGACCTGCAGGGGCACAGCATCAGCATCGGCTGTGAGGATCTGGCCGGCACCCTGGATGTGCATGCCCGTGCATCGTCATTATGGCCGTTTCTGTCCCTGCAGGCGTTTGTGGACGGCATCGGCGGACACGGCATCAAGGACTATGCGATCCGTCCGCTGCAGGACATGTCGGTGGGCATGCCGCAGGGCCTGTGGGAGACGGCCAGCAGCCGATGGGATGTGCCCACCTACAGCCTGTACGCCGACAACAGGCTGTCTGCTGCACTCACCTATGCACAGCGGCGGTACAGCCGGGATGCCATCAACAAGGACTACCAGCGGGAGATGGCCGCCATCAGCGTGGCCAAGGCCAACGGGCTCAACGATCTGCAGTCGGCCAATGTGGATGCGGTCAGCAGCGCCAAGCTCGGGTATGACAATGCCATGCGGGAGGCGACGACCGCCCGGGACACTGGGCTCCGCTCGGCCGGCACGGCCAAAGGCAACGCCCAGCGCAGTGCCGTCACCGAGAACGCCAATGCGGTCCGTTCGGCCGACACCGGGCTGGGTGTGGCCTCACGTTCGGCCGACCTGCAGCAGGCCAATGCGCACAGGTCGGCGGCAACGGCGCAGGCCAACGCGAACGCATCCGCCAACACCGGATACGCCAATGCGTCGGCATCAGCATCCACGACCTTGAGCAACGCGAACGCCTCAGCGGCGACCAGCAATGCCGACAGCAATCGAACCATCAACACCACGCAGCAGAACGGCGAACAGAACATCGACTACACACAGCAGTCAACCGACAGATCCATCGACTATGACAAGGACATGCAGGACATCGCCCTCAAATACACGCAGCAGACGCTGGCGCAGCAATCGACATGGGCGAACGAACGGAACAACACCATGCATGCATGGGCCAGTGGTGCCATACCCATAGGGTCAGGCTTTGCCCTTGCGGAGAAAGTATACCGGACGCATCAGGTCCAGCATCAGGTCAACAATGATCAGGGCCGGGTTGCGGACCATTCCATGGGCAGTGTGCCCAAACAGGCCAGCATGAGCATGATGCCGGACGAGGATATCAGTTCGGATGGCAGTTTCAGCGTGGCCGGGTCAACACCAGGCGGCGATACGACAGCCATCGTATTCTGGACAGCACAGGCCGCAGCCCAGGAGCTCATGGCCAATAATCAGGTGGCGAACAGGTTCAAATGGAATCATGAGGCCATCGACTTCACAGCCAAGCAGCAACGGGACCAGATGCACGAGACGGTCAACAAGACCGTGGCATTCAATCGATTGCAGAATGATCTGACGCATGACAACAACAAGGCCGTGCTGGATCGGCAGACAGCCACGCAGCGCCAGAACACGGCGGCGGACTATCAGACCGCAACGGCCAACAACGGCCGGTCCTACAATACGGCCATAGCCAACGCCAGGCGCGCCAGGGACACGTCGGTCTCCAACGCAGCCAACGAGTACAATACGACGGTCGCCAACGCCGACCGGTCACATGATGCCTCCATTGCCAACGCCACCGACACCCGCAATGCGACGGTCGCCAATGCAGACAGGTCCAGGGATACGGCAGTGGCCAACGCCAACGATCAGTATGACACCAGCACGAGCAACCTGCAGGCCGTCTATGATACCAGCAGGACCAACCAGGCCAAAAGCCGCGACCGGTCGCTGTCGTCGGCAGGCATGCGTCTGGGCGTAGGCACAGCCGACCTGGACAATGACCTGGCGCAGAGGCGCTATGCGGCGGAGCAGGCAAGGGTTATGGGCAATGCACAGCTGGATGCGCAGGTGGCATCCTCCTATGCGGGGGCACCGGAGGAGGTGGCTCACGCCACCGGGTCCGGCGACCTGGATGCGCTGGGCATCCGTGGCCTGGACATCCGCCTGCGCAGGCTGTCCAAGGGTGACGAGAGGCAGGTCGGCCAGACTTTCGCCCGGTACGGCTACCGGATGCCGCCGAACACCTGGATAGACGAGCCCAGGCTGGACCTGCGCAGGCACTACACTTATTGGGAGTGCCGCGATGCCTGGATCGTGACGCATCGCATGAGCGAGACCGCCAGGATGTTCCTGACCAGCATCCTGCGCCAGGGCACCACGGTCTGGAACAGCCCGGACGAAGTCAAGCAGACAGGATTGGAGTACTGACATGCCGGCAAGCGAAGCACGAAAGGAACGGCGCGCCGAGCAGCGCGTGGTCGACTACAGCAAAGCCAGCGGGGCCGAACCATGGCTCAAGGATGTGGATGCCAAGGCCGAACAGATAGCCCAGGGCCTGGCCCTCCGCAGCAGCCTGGACGACTACACACAGACCTGGATGTACGATCTGTATACGCTGATGCTCACCAGACGGGTGTGGACCGGCCTGCCGCTGGGCGTTGATGCCCGATGGCTGGAGCGTTGCCTGGCCCTCTACGGGGCTGCGGTCATCACGCCCGTGGCCAAGGGCAGCACGGAGGACAAGCAGTATTACCAGGCCAGGCATCTGGTCTTGGAGAAACAGTTCGATGATCAGGGCAATTTTGAAGAGTACGCCGCCCAGGGCGCTGCCGGAGGATACTCGGACGGGCGAACCCCCGGCAATTCGGTGGTCATATGGGACAACATGGCACGCTTTCCGCTGCATCAGGCCGTCAAGCAGTGGGCGGACGACCTTGGCCGGCTGGACCTGGAGATAGCACGCAACATCGCCCAGCAGTCCTCCTATGCCATCCTCTATACGGACCAGGCCAGCGAGTCTGATGCGAAAAAGATCCTCGCCCAGTCAAATACCGGCATCTTCGGGCAGATCGCCCTGAAAAGCGACGGCGCAGCCAACGACCTGATCACGCCCGGGGTGATCCAGACCGGTGTCACGCCGATCATGGACAAGCTCTATGATGCGATGAACCAGAAGCTGAACCAGATCTACAACAAAATGGGGATCAACTACATCCCGCACGAAAAGGCGGAACGCATGGTGTCCAAGGAGGCATCAGTAGGCGAGGACTCGGTGCAGCGACACCGGTATGCGTACATGCAGCCATGCCTTGAGGCCTGCAAGCATATGCGCGAGATATGGCATGTGAATGTGTCCGTGCGCTGGAACGAGAACCGTGAGGAGGATGATCATGACGTGGCAGCCGATACAGCCGATACCGCAGCAGATCAATGAGACCGGGCAGTTCAGGGACCTGCCGTATCCGGACTGGGCCGAACCAGGCCAGCTGCCCGGACTGACCCAGGAGGCGCTGGACAGGTACCGGCCGGCCATCGATGCGCGCATCAAGGCCATGTACGGATGGCGGTACATCAGCCTGCATCCCTATGACAGGTGGGCCGCCATGTTCAAGGCGCGACTGCAGTCCCAGGTGTGCCGCTGGGCACCGGCCCTCAACGCCCTGTCCAAGCAGGACGGTCTGGACATCGGCGACGGCGGCGATGTGGGCACCAAGGCCAAGGACATCAACAGCAAGTACCCGCAGGGCACGCTGGATCCGGACACTGAGTCATATGCCTCCGAGGGCGACGACCATGTGCGCAAGCAGAAGACCCGCAAGGGGCAGATGGAGGCGTTCTCGGCATTTGACGATGATCGAACCGGCTACCGTGACCCGGTGACCGCTATAGTGGACAGCATGGGCGTGCTATTCTCACGCCTAGTGTATTAAGGAGCAATCATGGAATACAGAGGACCGTGGCGCGATCGGCTGACACCGAACAACGAGAAGCTGCCGTATCCGGATCTTTCCAAAATAGTCGGCCCGGAGGGCCCCGCAGGTCCTGCAGCCACCGTTGATGTGGACGGCACCACCACACTGCCGCCCGACCAGCCGGCCAGCGTGACCAATGTGGGTGACGGCAGCCATGCCAGGCTGCGTTTCGGCATCCCTCGCGGACAGAAAGGCGATCAGGGTGTGCAGGGTCCTGCCGGACCGCAGGGGCCCGCCGGATTCGGATTGCATTGGAAAGGGCATGCCGACACGGTGAACCAGCTGCCGGCGACAGGCTCCGAGGGAGACTATTGGTTTGTCGGCGACGATGAGGTCATGTACATCTGGGACGGCAAGGGCTGGACCGCCACCGGACAGCTGCGTGGCGTTGAAGGCCCGCAGGGACCCAAGGGCGACAGGGGCGATGCCGGTTCAAACGCCACCATCCGGATAGCCCAGGTCGACACCGGCGACCCGGGCACCAGCGCCCAGGTCACCAACGACGGCACCCTGACGGATGCCCGTCTGCACTTCACGATCCCTAGGGGCGATACCGGCCTGCAGGGTCCGCAGGGCCAGCGCGGACCGCAGGGCATCCAGGGCCTGCCCGGACCGCAGGGTGTCCGTGGCGACATCGGACCGCAAGGGCCGGCGGGTATTGGCCTGGTCTATAGGGGTCCCAAGGATGATCCGTCACAGCTGCCACCCACCGGCAAACAAGGGGACTACTATACCATCAAAGGCCATCTATGGATCTGGGATGGTGCCCAATGGACGGATGCCGGAACCATCGTAGGCCCGCAGGGGCCGCAGGGCGAGCAGGGCGACCAGGGCGTGCAGGGCCAGCCCGGAGCCGCGGCCAGCATCCGTGTCGGCACCACGACCACGCTGCCGGCGGGATCGCAGGCGACCGTCATCAATTCCGGCGACGAGCGTAACGCGACCCTTGACTTCTCGCTCCCGCAGGGCAAGGACGGTCCGGAGGGCCAGCGCGGCCCGCAGGGCGTACAGGGCATCCCCGGCCCGCAGGGCGAGCAGGGTGTCAAGGGCGATCTGGGCCCCAAGGGCGACAAGGGCGACAAGGGCGACAAGGGCGACCCGGGCCCCAGAGGAAACGAGGGTACACGAGGGGCACGAGGATACGGTTTCTATACCGGCACCGTGCAAAGCACCGACGGCCAACACGGCAGTGTTCAACTGCAACAGCTGACCCCCGTACCGGTCAACGCACTCATAACAGGCGAGACGATCGTAGAACCCGATGGGCGCGTCTGGAGGGTCATCGGCAACGGATCAACCGACTATGCCAACGTCATCAACACCAACCTCACCTACAAAGGCCCGGCAGGTCCCAAGGGCGACAAGGGAGACACCGGACCCAAGGGCGACCAGGGTGCCAAGGGCGACAAGGGCGACCCCGGGCCGGCAGGTCCAAAGGGCGACACCGGCGAGCAGGGCCTGCAGGGCCCCAAGGGCGATGCCGGCGACACCGGTCCCCAGGGTCCAGCAGGCAAGGACGGCGACACCGGCGCACAGGGTCCGGCCGGTCCTGCCGGACAGGACGGCGCACCGGGCGACACCGGTCCGCAGGGTCCAAAGGGCGACAAGGGCGATGCAGGACCCAAAGGCGACCAGGGTCCCAAGGGCGATACGGGCGACACGGGTCCGCAGGGACTGGCAGGCAAGGACGGCGAAACCGGGCCGCAGGGCATCCAGGGCATCCAAGGCCCCAGGGGTGAACAGGGACCGCAAGGCCCGCAAGGGCCGGCCGTCCATGACCTGGCCCTCTCGCTCAAGACTTTGGGCAGGGACGGCGTGTATTTTAGGATCATCTACAATGATCAGCTGATGCAGATCGAACTGCAGTACACAGGAGGGTCCGGGCGTGCCGGCATGGCCGAACTCAAGGCGGCTCTGGGCTCATGGACCGGTGCCGACATCAACGGTCTGCTGCCATGGCGCAAGACCTACAACGGATCCGACGGGGAGCTGTCCAGCGAGACGGTCATGCCGCTGTACTACAGCACGGCTGGTTCCCTGGCGACGGCATGCGGCACCCTCACCATCCCCGGATCCAGTTCCGCGTTCGGCACATGGCCGGTGTCCGGTTCCAGTCCGGAGGACGACGAGCCGGCATCCATCGTCGGCAGTGTGGTCATATTCCAGCGTCCGGAGGAGGCATAGCATGGGTTGGCCTATTTTCGCACCGTTCAGCTCCTATCAGCCTGACCGCGGCTACTATGACACGCAGCCGGCCACGATAGGCGAGCTCAACATCCTCTACCATTATCTGGACACGTTGCGCAAAGGCTTCAACGCGGCCCTGGAGACCATCAACGGCAGCCATCAGGATCTGACCGACATCCTGACACGCCTGGATGCGGCGGAGAATACCATCAAAAGCCTGCTCTCCCAACAGACCCAGGACGAGGAGGATGCGGCCAGGCTCCGCCAGAGCCTGACCGACCTGACCGCACGCCTGGACAAACTGGTCCAGTCGGGTGTCATCCGGTCGGTGTCCTGGACACCGACCGACCATGGCTGGACGGCCACCGTCATCGGCAACCAGGGCTCCACAACCCATGCGGTCAGTCTGATCGGCGACGACACCATCCAGGTGCGCACCGACCAGTCGGATACAGGCACCGGATGGACGATCACCACCAGGGGAGGATCCAACGACATCGCACGCCTTGGGCTGCACAGTGCGGACGGCAGGATCGAACTGGTCGACAACGGCCAAGCACAGTCCCGGCTGCCGGTGCTGTCCTCGGACGGCGCGCTGACCGTCGCATCCGACTCGGGGGCACTGGATCTGACCTATGGCCCCAAGGCGCAGGCCGACCATGATGATCTGCAGGCCGCCAAGGCCCAGCAGGCCAAGGATGCGCAGCAGCTGTCGGAGTCCATCAGGCTCCTGCAGCAGCAGGGCCGTCTGACCAGCGCCGCCGTCCTCACCGACGACGGCACCGTCACGATCCATCTGTATGTGCGCGCCACGGACGGCCAGCTGGTCAGGGACATCGATGTGCCCCTGCCCATGGCAGGCGACGGATCCATCACCGTGTCGACCGACGCATCCGGATGGCATCTCAAGGCCGCCGACCAGCTGCAAAGGCTGCCCGTGCTGCTGACCGGCACGGACCTGGATGCGCATGACGGGTCGCTCTGGATCCGGACACAGGCCTATGATCCCAAGACCGGCCAGCCGGTGTCCAAGACCGCATCACAGGTGCCTGTCGACTGTGACACGACCATGACCGTAGGCACGCCCGACGGCACGCTCATGCTCAGCGCATCCGGAGCGGTATCCCAGGCCAAGCAGTACGCCGACACCGGTGATGCCAACCTGCAGCATGCGCTGGACACCTTGGCGACCCGTGTGGAAACCCTGGAAAGTACGATCGTCTCCCTGCAGTCCCGGGTGTCTGCAGCCGAGGACACGGCCCGCAAGTCGGTGACCAATGCCACCATGACGGTCGGCAAGGGCGACGGCGAGGATACGGTCGTGCTGACCGTCACCCTCTACAACGGACAGGGTGCCATCGTGGCACAGCTGCCTGCCGAGCTGCGGGTCATGAGCCCCAGCAATACGATAGACACGGGTGTGCAGGTGTCCGAACATACGGCATCCTTGTCGTTTGACACCAAATAGCCCCGTGGTACAATGACGGTGTGCAGGCATCAACCAGCCATTGCCTAGCACGCCACGCACAGGACCCTCGGTCTGCCAGCCGAGGGTCTTTTATTATTTGGACTTCGATCCGATGTAGTGCACCTTGATGTTGAAGATGGTGCCCAGGCAGGCCGCCACGATGCTGATGGTCGTCTGCAGCTTGTCGGTGGGCGTGCCCCATACCGGGCCGAGCAGGCCGATGGCCGTGCCCAGCGCCGGCAGGATCGTGCCCACAACCCAGTCCACTATGGCCTTGACCAGCGGAGGCAAGGCTATCGGCATCTCCGGCTGGTCCGGATCGGGTGTCTGATTATCGTCGCTCATGATGGCTCCTTACCATGTCAGGGTCTCCCCGGCGTAGATCATATTGGGATTGCCCGACCGGTACCCGTGTATGGCACCCATGGACACGCCATGCGCCAGGGCGATAGACCATAGTGTATCACCGGACCGCACCACATAGGACCGGCCGGACGATGCCGCGCCGTGCACCCTGATGCACTGTCCGGGATATATCGTATACGGAGGCCTGATCCCGTTGGCTGCGGCTATGCCCGGCCAGGACACGCCATACCGCCATCCGATGCCGGACAGGGTGTCTCCCCTGGCCACCGTATGGCATCCGGATGCCCGGGCAGGAGCCGGGGCGGCAGGCGGCGGCACAGGTGCCGTCGCATGGGACTTCGCATACCGGTTCCAGGCATCCATATTGCCATAGAATTCGCTAAGGTCAACACCGTAGGGCCATGCATAGACCCGCCCGTTGGATGTATACTGCCACATGGCCGCGCTGTGCCAGTTGCGCAGATGCCAGTACGGCTGCGGAGCCTGGTCCTTGGTCAGGGCCGTGTTGTAGTACCATCCTCCTGCCAGCCACAGGCCATAGTCGGCCCTGGAAACGGACGACCAGTCATACCCGTTCTCCGTGCTCAGCTGCATGTAGATCATGGGCTTGGTGCCATAGGCCGACTGCACACGATCCAGCCACGACTTGGCCCAGTCGGTGCGCCACGGCTGGGACGGCTCCCAGTCCAGTATCGGCATGACCCCTTTGCCGATATACCCGCGCGTCTGCGAGACGAAAAAGTCGGCTTCGGCCTGCGGCGATCCCGACGTGTCCGCAAAATGATAGACACCGGTGGCCTTGCCCAGGCGCAGCGAGTCCTGGACGACCCTGTCACAGTCCGGGTTGACATACGACGTTCCCTGCGTGGCCTTGGCTATGACAATGTCCGTATTCGCGGCCTGCACATTGATGCCGGTCTGATGGCTGGACACGTCCATGGCCGACATGCCATAGGCGGGCGACCCTCCGATGGTCAGCGCCAGCGCCACTGCCAGGCCGACCAGCACGCGCCATAGGACGCTGCGTAATCTTCGCATGATGATCCTCTCAAACAAATAGGGCATGAGGCTCACGCCCCATGCCCTATTCTAGCGGACCGGATCAGCCTACCACCTGGAGCAGCTTCATGCTCCCCGCCCTGGTCTTGGTGCTGGCGATCCTGATGGTCAGCTTGCCGTCAGGCCAGGTGTCGGGCTGCCCGTAGGCGGCAAGGATCATATGCACGCTTTTGGCGATCCCATGGCTCTGCGTGAACCAGCCTTTGCCCTGGTCGTCCAAGAGGATCGTATCGTCGGTTGACGCATACTGGCCTGTGCCGTTGCCGGTGATCGCGTCCCGGATCTCCCTGGATCCGGGCATGACCACGAAACCGACGATCGTCATGGTCTTACCCTCAAAATCGTTCAGGCTGTTGGCGGCGTTCAGGGCATTGAATTGCGCAGCCCGGTCCTTATTGTCCTTGGCTGCCGGAAACATCTTGAGGGTGTCCCCGTAGATGTTGCCCTGGACGGGCTCCTCAATCTCGCCGGTCTCCTTGTTCACCAGTTCATTGCTTGCCATTGCTTCATTCCTTTCACTCATTCACTTCATCTGTTATTTCCTTGGCATTCCGCAGAAAGTCCGCGGAATCAATGGCGTACTTGCGCCATACGGGGTCCGCCGTGACGATGGTGATGCTCGGATCCATATAGTTCTCCCGCAGCCACCGTTCGGCGGTCTTGGGTTTCCATTTGCCGAGCATCTCAAACGAGCACGCCACCGGCTGTTTGCCATGCTCCAGGCGCGTGCCCTCCACATGCGTCATAAACATGGACTTATGAATAGGTCTCATGCCAAGAATTGTAGTTACAGCCATTATTATCACCTCCTCACGCTTCGCACACTTGCATCATTGTAGCACACCTGAATTCAAAACAGGTGGGCACGACCCTCACAAACATCGCGGAACGTATCGATAAGCACCTGCATGCTGATAATTTTCCAAGACGTATGCGCATACATCTCAGGCTCAGCAGCCTTGATCGCATGCAGCATATAGCTCCTAGCCTCATGGGATCCCGCCTCAACGGTCAGCCGGCCCAGCTTACGCAGTCTTGCCGCACCGGCATTGCGTTCGCCGATTGTACTGAATATATGCAGCTGGATCGGAGACTCCATCGGATGCACACCATCGCCATGCCAGGGCATTTCCAGTAGGAACCAATGACGTTTGCCGAACCTACGCATCAGAGCACCTGATTCAAAGTCAAGGATATAGAGCCCTTTCCAGACTCATGTATCCAAGTAGCATTAACCAAATGCAACCTCGGCATAGACTCTACTGAAACAATGGGCTCCAATAGAATCGCCCCATTATCAGTACCGATAAAATTCCAATACAAACGTTTGGGATTGCCATATTTGGCTTTGACCCAAATATCATAGATAGACAACAGTTTCAAATCAGCATCATCTGCCGCACTAAACGGTACAAAAGCACATAAATGCCGAGTATTGTCATGCTTTTCATCAATCCTGCCATCCTCTACCAATGCCATACGCACACGCGTCGCCATCATCTCATTGCACATAATCTTCTCCATTCCTTGATCAGTCTTCACATAAGCCCAGCCGAAACAGGCCAGCAGAATCGCCAGCCACCACATCCAGTCATTCATGAGGATGCCAGTCGGTCAATACGCAGATAACCGCAATGCCGACCGACAGAAACGCAATCATTTTCCACATCACTCATACGCTCCAATGCTATAAGGTATTTCAACCCGATCAATCCTATATCTTGTAATCCAATAAGCGCCTATCACACCTTTCTTGGGTTCATACAAACCAACATCATCCATAACGTCCAAAGCAATAACACCATCCAGCGTGACAATCACGGTCATTAACATATCCACAACGCCACTATACTTATCCTCGTCAATAAACAACTCAGCCTTTCTGGCCGGCAGATTGTCGCCATTCGGCACAAATGCCAATTTTCGCTTGCCACCGAACATATCGCCGGATACTTTCACAAGCGACATACGTATATGAGTCATCATTTCATTTCCTCCTAGCCATAACACACGCGCACAATACACGCACCTGCAAGTATAGCACATGACGCAACAGCATGGCAAAGACCTGCAGGTTGGTGTCATTAGCATGGATTGATGATAATGTCAAGAGATTGCGTGACCGCGCGTGTCGCGCAGGTGCAAGATGGGGAAACGTGTGCACACGATTTGCGATGGCTGATCAGTGCTTGGCCTATTCGAATGGATCATGAAAGCACTCGCGGGATAATGCCTGATGGCTTTGACAGCTATATGTTTACTGAGGCTTTGACCAACATATATGAAGCCGGTTCCATGCTGTCGGAACTGTGGCTGCACATGCATGATGTGTATCAGAATGCCACGGAACACGATGATGTGCTGTCCAGTGACCTGCTGTTAGACTTGTCCTGAAAGGAGTTGCACTATGAAGTGTGAAAACTGCAAGCGAGAAGTGCCGCGCATCCAGTCAATCAAGCCGTTTCTGGACATTAGTGTATGTGATGATTGCGTCAATTATGCACGGGCCGGTGTGGTCAGTTGCCTTAAGGTGGCAGCCGCTCTATTGCCGGTGCAGTCCTAGCAATGAAGTCCATTAGGACCGCCTGGAAACGATCCGGTCTCACGCAGCGGGAATTCGCGGCTGAGGCCGGTTTTTCGCTGACGACGCTGAAACGGTATATGCATGCCAAGCAGGTGCCTGTCGGCCGTTTGGCTGCCATAAGAAACGTTGCTTACGTCCACTCGCATACGCAGCGGCAGATCGAACGACGCAATCAACGGCTTAGGGCGACGGCGATACGGAAAGCAGCCATGGCCAAGGCCAGGCAGGACTATAGCCCGCTGAAGTTTGTGGATCTGAACGGGCATGCTACCGAGGTGTCCGGAAAAACAGCAGGACGTATCAGGGCCGGTTACATTCAGGCGAATGCGAACCGCATCCGGCTGGGGTTGCCGGAGATCAGTCCGAGAGGATTCTATGGCAATCCGGAGAAGCTGCCGAACATTCTGCGGCATCAGAATTCCAGGCGTTTCCTTGAGTCAAGGCGCGAGAACGGCCGCCAGGGTTTCAAGGCATCGATCCACACCGGATTGGAATACGCCAACGTGCATCCGCAGGACATCCAGGATGTGATGGATGCCTTGAACAGGATGAACAGCCGTGAGATTGATGCGATGTATCGGTTTGCATCCAATGAGCATTGGTTCATCCTGATCTCGCCTCCGGCGGAGGGCGACAAGATGCCGGCGGCTCCGGATGTGAGCGGGGTTTTTGCCTATCTGGGACTGGCGAGGCATAATCTTAATATCAAACTGTAACAGGGACATGTGGCATGCGTGGCAGAAAAAAGGATCCGACCTACTGGGTGGCTGATACGGAGTCGACCGTGCCTCCGCAGGAGCTGGCCTATGGCGACGATACCACGCTGAAAAACATCGAAGTGCCCGAAGACACCAGGGTATGGGCCACATCATTGACCTGCATAGACAAGCCCGGTGTGTATGTGGACGACAATTTGGACGAATTCTTCAAACGTCTATGGTCGTTCGATGGCGACATGATCATCTATTTTCATAATCTCACCTGGGATGTGTACTTCATCCTGGCATGGCTGGTCAATCACGGCTATCACTTTCGTGACCCTCGCAATGTTGACGATAAGGCCAAATGGCGTGTGGGTCGCGGCGAGATCGTGGTGCTGTGCAACGGCACCGGCACCTTTTACAAATGTGCATTCAGATTATCCAATAAGACAGTCGAATTGCGGGACTCGCTGAAACTGCTGCCGTTCAGCGTTGACGTGATCGGAAAGAATTTCGACACCGAACACAAGAAGCTCAAGGGTACCGTAGACTATGGCAAGGCAAGACCCGAGGGCTATCGCATGACCGAACAGGAACGTGCCTATGTGCAGAATGACGTGCTCGTGGTGGCTGAAGCACTCAAAAAGCTGGACGACATCACACCGGAATGGCGTGAGTGCCTCACTATCGGCAGCATGTGCATGCGCGAGTATCTCTCCACTTTCGCTGGAAAAAGCAGGAAAAGTCGCAACAAAGCCTACCGCTATCGTTTCCCGGAATTGGATGCGGAGACTGATCAGGAGCTGCGCAAGGGATACTATGGCGGCTGGTGCTATGTTAATCCGAAAGTGGAGGACAGGATCGTAGGCGCAGGGCACGTTTATGATGTGAACTCGCTCTATCCGACAGCCATGGCGAACCATAACTACCCCTGTGGTGAGCCGCATGTGTCGGACCGATCCATTCCTGAACTGCTGAACTCGGATACGCCGTTCTTTGTCCGGTTCAGCGCCAGTTTCCATATCAAGCCAGGTAAATTCCCTTTCATCCAGAGCGGCAAACACATCTGGACAGCCGAGACGCATATCACCGACAGCGACAATGAGATGGACTTGACCCTTTGCCGGCCCGATTTTGAACTTTTCCGGGAATGCTACGAGATTGATCATATCCAGGTTGACAAGATATGGACGTTCGACGCGGTCGTAGCGCCCTTTGACGCATACGTGTCAAAATGGTATGAAGCCAAGCAGGAGGCGGGCAGAAAAGGCAACAAGGTCCTGCGGCAGTTTGCGAAGCTCATGCTCAACAACCTGTATGGCAAATTCGCCCAGTCGCCGGTCGGCCATTCAAAACTTTTCAGTGTAGACGACGGGTATATCCGGTCATTGGACTATCTGGACGAAAGGCCAGGTGGATATATACCAGTAGGCGCATACATTACAGCCTATGCGAGGGGCATCACCATCAGGGCAGCCAATGCTAACTATGATAGTTTTCTTTACAGCGATACCGATTCCATCCACTTGTCGAAGCCGGCTGTCGGCATCAAAGTGGATCCCTACGAGCTTGGCGCATGGGACAATGAGAGCGACTTTACCATGGCGCGTTTTGTCAGGCAGAAGACCTATGTCGAACTGGATGCCAAGACCCATGACTGGACCATCAAGGCGGCGGGATGTCCGGCCGACTGCAAGGAACGCATGCGGTACGAGTGCACCTGGATTGACAAGCATGGCAAGCATCATTTTGAACCCCTGCAATATGATAAGGGCGGCAACGTCATAACACGAAAACGGTCGGATGCCGCCTTTGTCAGACGGTTCACCTACGGGCTCAAGGAGACGGGCAAACTGCGCAAGGTCAGGTTGCGCAGCGGTCCGACATTGGTGCCGATACCGTTTGAGATACGCAGAGTAGGAGGCAGACGCTGATGCAGCCGGATAGGGAGTATGATCCTGAAAAGGAGTATGTGGACATACATGGGCATATATGGCCATGGTATGATCTGTCCAAATACCAGTTGTCACGCAATCCTGCGATAGGTTTCGACATCGGTAGCAGGGGCATTGGCAAGACCTACAGCTGGTCGCATTGGGCTTTCGCGACCTGGCGTGCCAAGGCTGCCATGTGGGCGATACTGGTGCGCCGTCGTGACGAGCTCAAAGCCATCAAGCAGGGCTTTTGGACCAATTTGTACTCTGAGGGGTACGAAACCAAGACCGACGGCATCATGTGCCTTATCAGGGATGCCAAGCCACGGTCAGCAAAGGCGGCCGAATGGGCCGAACAGCATCCTTGGCAGCCCTACGGGTTCTTTCTCTGTATGACGGATGCCAATACCTATAAGCAGAATTCAGCACAGTTTTCGTCATACCCGATAGACAAGATGATGTTGGATGAATTCATCATCGAAGATCAGGCGAAACGGTATCTGGATACGGAGCCTGCGCCCTTGACATCCATCGCATCCTCCGTGTTCCGCACCAGGCGCAGGAGGGTGACCGCGTTCAGCAACGCCGGTTTCATCCACAATCCGTACTTCTCCTATTATGGTGTGACATCCGGTGATTTTGAGCAAAGCGATTACGTGTGGCGCAATGATGTGCTGTTTCATTACACCCGCCAACCATCGCCGGCCGTCTATTCGGAGGGCCTGCGGGGTCGGGACAAGGCCTATCAGACCGAAAATGCATTCCGTGATGTGACCGGTGCGGCCGTCATCAAACGCCCCAAGTCCGCCCGGCCACGTTTCAGCCTGATAACCCGGGAGAAAAGCTATAGGGTGTATGGCCTGCCCATCAAAGGATGGCTCTATGTGGAGGCCAACAACAAGGAATTGAAGACCATTCCCACGTATACGTTGGATCCGTATCTGATCGCCAGGCATGCCGTCTATGATCCGGATATAGTCAAGCTGCTGCGCCGGACGCTGCACATCAATAGGCTGCGGTTCCATACGGACGATGATAGGGCCGACATTTTCGACTACATCTGATACCTGCGTATACTGGGAGTGCCCTTGCCGCCTGTACGTGGGCATGGACACCCGTGCCAAGTTACGGAGGATGCGCCGCGTGACGCTGAAAAGTAGAGTCGGCG
>JAAOBB010000155.1_pt2 | contig 23212 bp, 29 predicted proteins | sample 7267541 | NCBI WGS metagenome assembly JAAOBB01 (sample SAMN14345205, study PRJNA599270) | viral metagenome | isolation source: viral-like particles (VLPs) isolated from bee gut | host: Apis mellifera | place: Switzerland:Lausanne | collected 2017-01/2018-02 | reverse complement strand
GATTTTGCTAGTAGATCGGGAAAAAAGCGGTACACGCTGCACACGTGTGTTTACACACATTGCACAGTTTTTGACGGATAAGACGAATGGAAGAGTGGCTCTCGATATCAGAGGCGGCGCGGCGGCTGACTGCGGCTGGTGATAAGATTGAGCGGTCAAGCCTTTCCAGATATGTCGCCCAGCATGCCGAGGCATTACCGCAACGGCAAGAGGGACGCGAAAAGCAGGTAGAATTTGGAGCACTGCTGCAGCACCGGAAAGAAAATATTAGAATTGTGCCGCAGCCGGTTGTTCAAAAGCGGACACAATTTGTTGGCACTCAAGCTGACGGCGCTGCAAGAAAAGCACAAGCAGATGCCGAACTACGCGAGATGGACCTTGCGGAACGGCGCAAGATTTTAACGAGAACAGCGGAGGTTGACCGCGCCGGTCGTGATGCCATTGCACTGATGCAAAGTGCATTTGAACGCACCGTGGAAACCGTCGCTGCCGATGTCTCGCTAAAATATAACTGGGATGAACGGACAGCCCGATCAGTTTTGAAACGTTTTGCCCGTCTTGGCTTGGAAAGTTTTAATCAAACAATTCTCGACAGGCTGGATTCAATGAAGCCAGAGCCCGGCGAGTTGGAGGTTCCGGAAGAGAGCTGAAGCGCAGCGCGAGAATAAGGATCGACGATTCAAAGATGGAAAATACGGATCACTTTATTCTGCCGAACGGCGCAAAGGTTCTCTTTCGGGCGCTTGCTGCGGCAAGTAAGAAGGTTGAGGAGCTTTCTGTATCGGAATACGCAGACCGTTACCGGATCGTTTCGCCTGAAAGCGGCTCGCCGTGGCCCGGACCGTTTAAAACGTCGAGGGTTCCATATTTGCGTGAACCGCAAGATTGCCTTCACCCCGATCATCCGGCACGACGGGTAACAGCAAAATGGGCGGCACAGCTTGGCAAAACGACGGTTATGGAAAACTGGTTTTGCTTTGTTGTCGATTGTGCGCCAGGCTCGATGATGATTGTTTTGCCGACGCTCGATGAAGCAACGAAATTCAACCGGATAAAGCTTGGGCCAACAATTGAGGCAACGCCGCGCATCGCTCACAAGGTGTTGCCGGTCAACAGCCGAGACGAGCAGGGCTCGACAACAGCATTTAAAAAGTTTGCCGGCGGATTTTGCCAGATTGTCAACGCTGGTTCTTCAAAAGGTCTGCAGATGGTGTCGATCAAAAATCTCGCCATGGATGAAGTGACCGGCTACCCGCTTGATGTTGATGGTCGCGGAAGCCCGCGAGATCAGGCACGGGCACGGCAAAAGGCTTACGGAGATTTTGCCAAAGAATGGCAGGGGTCGACGCCTGGTATTGTCGGCGAATGCGCAATCACTGCCGATTTTGAAGCGGGCGATCAGAGATATTATTACGTACCTTGCCCGCACTGCGGCGGCTATCAGGCGCTTGAATTCGACCACATGTCGGGGCCCGACGACAAACACCCGTCGGCATATTTTTCCTGCATCGGTTGCGGTGGAGTGATAAAAGATGGTCACAAGCGCGACATGTTGCTTGGGGGCATTTGGATTGCGCGACACGTTCGGAAAGGTGAAAAACCTGTTCCAAAATTTATTGCGGCGGAGGATATCGCTAAATATGTATGCGCGCCATGTGAAGGACGGTGCGCAGGTTTGCAGCCGAGCTACCAGCTTTGGGCGGCATATGCACCGCGTGAAAGGTGGTCTGACATCTGGACCAGATGGATTGAAGCGCAAGACAATACGCAAAAAATGCGCGTGTTTTACCAGCAGGATCTGGCTTTGGCTTATGACCCCGGTGGTGCAGAAGTTGACTGGGAAAAGTTGGTCGAAGCTGCGACACGTTCCAACGAGCAGGCGCGCGTTGTGCCGGCAGACGCTGGATTATTGGTTTCGGCAGCGGATGTGCAGGGTTACGGGATCAAATGGGCGGTTTATGCAATTGGCCCAGGTGGACAACGCTGGCTTATTGACCGCGAAGTGTTTGAAGGTCCGCCAGATCAATCGGATGAACCGTGGATCGCCTTGTCGGATGCTTTGGAACGACAATATCCAACAGCCGGCGACAAACTGAAAAGCATAGATTTGTCGGGTGTTGATTCAGGTTTTGCAACCTATCGCGTTTATCGTTTTTGCTCCTCGCGGCCGAAGGTTTTTGCGTTGGATGGCCGAGCCGCGCATGGGCTGCCATGGCTTGGCACGCCGTCAAAGAGAGACATTCGCGACCATAACAAACGCTTGATCTCAAAAGTCCAACTATATCCGGTCGGAAACTATGACGTAAAAACGGAATTGGTGGCATCTCTTGCCAATTTCATCCAAGGTCCGGACAGTAAGGGAATGTGGCCGACAAATACTTTTCATTTGCCGCCGGATCTTTGTGATGATGCGTTGGCGCAAGAATTAACGGCTGAACGGCTGGTTGATCCGGATGAAGAGGCGCGGGCATCAGTCAATCGACACACAAAGAACCTCATCAATTCGCGGGCGCCGAGACAATGGAAAAAGATCATCGGACGGAAGAACGACTGGTTCGATACGTCTGTTTATGCCTTTGCATTAGGCTGGTTTTTGGAACGGAAAAACCGGCTCACAAAAGAGAAATGGCATGATTTGCTCATAGATGTGCACGGCAAAATCGCGGAGCCGGATCTGTTCAATGCCGGTTTTGAGGGTCCGTTTGAAAAGAAAAAGACGCAGGAAAAAGCGGGTCGTAAATCGCTTGCAGAACTGGCGGCTTCCTTAAACCGATAACTTATCCGGTTTTTTACAATATGAATGGTGGAAAATGGCTGCAAAAATTAAAAATGTTAGGCGGTTTTCTGCTGGCGAACGCAACAGTAAACCGACCAGATTGTCGAATAAGCGACCAAAAATATCGGCTGGCTATTTGCGCGGCGAACCGGTGGCAGCATTGGGCGGCACGGTTTTGTTCGGCACCGGTTTTTCCGCGCTGCGCGATCGTGCGGATGATGTGCGCGCGGCGTATATCAAAGCGAACAGTCGCGCCAACGATGCAGCGCTCAACAGCGGATGGATTGCCGGCGTTATAGAAACCATCGTGACATTGATGATTGGAACGGGCCTTCGGCTGAACGCCAAACCGGACATGTCTTTTTTGGGGTGGGACGAAAAACAAGCGGCAGATTGGGCGCGGCATGTCGAAAAAAAGTGGGAGCTTTGGGCATCACAAGCTTATGAAGTCGATGTTTCCGGCCGGTTTACGATGGCGCAGCTTGAAGCGGCGGCAATTAGACAGTGGTTTGCAACCGGCGAAATTGTCGGCAGAATTGTTGAGCTGCCGCGCCGTGGGGCTCAAACATGCACCAAGGTACAACTCATCCCCTCGCATTGGCTATCGCAGGAAACAACGCCGGACAACAGGCTTTTCCAAGGCGTTTATCAAGATGAATATGGGCTCGCGGCAGGTTATCTTTTTGAATTCAAAACCGGTTCGTCGGAAGTACGGACAAAAAAGTACTATCCGGCACGTGATGCTTATGGTCGCCCGCGTGTTTTTCATATTTTTGATGGTGCAGCAGGACAAGTGCGGGGGATTACGCCACTCGCCCCGGCACTAAAAATAGTTCGGCAATACGGGGAGCTTGCCGACGCAACATTAACCGCATCAATGATTCATGCGGTTTTTGCTGCAACGATTGAGAGTGATTATCCGACCGACGAGGTGATGTCGGCACTGCGTAGTGATTCAGATGATGGCGAAGAAACACCCCTCACCGAATTACTTTCGAGAAAGGCAGAATATTATAAGAACGTCGATATCGATTTGGCTAATCATGGCAAAATCGCTCATTTGCTTGAGGGCGAAAAGCTGCAATTGCATTCGAGCGGACAGCCAAATTCGACCTATGAAGCTTTCGCTAATTTTTTATTGAGAGAAATTGCCGCTTGTCTCGGCGTAATGCCATCGGACCTTACTGGTGATTTTAGGGGCGACACATATTCATCGGTTCGGATGGGGATAGCAAAAAAATGGCCGCTCATGGAATACCGGCGGCGAATAATCCCCGGCCGTTTTGCCCAGACTGTTTATGAAGCTTGGCTTGAAGAAGAAATCGATGCTGGTCGTATCGAATTACCAGGCGGCATCGACACGTTTGTTGCCAATCGCTCTTCACTGTTGCGGGGCGACTGGCGAGGGCCAGCCAAACCGCAAGCAGACGACCTGAAAGCCGCGAAGGCTTATCAAACGTTGATGCAGCTCGGTGTGGTTTCCCAAGAGATGGTTTGTAATGACTTGGGTGTCGATCATGAAGATGTTCACGAACAGCTCGCACGCGAAAAAATCAGCCGCGCGGCAAAAGGTCTGCCGGAGCCGGTGCTCGGACAAAACATAGCGGCACAACCGGAAGAAAATGAGGAATGAGATGGCGTCGATTTTTGATGGCATAGATATGGCGGACCCATGCGCCGTGTATCCGGTTTTGGAGGCAGCCTATTACAGGCTGCTCGCCGGCGAAAATGTTGTTCGCAGTAAATTCGGCGATGAAGAAATGCAATTTTCAATCGCCGACGCGAAAGTGCTCGAAAAAAAAATTGCCGATTTGAAAGCACAGTGCCGTGCGAAGAACAGCGGACGGACAGCACGGCGGCACGCAATCCGGTGCGGGTGGAGGTGACAGTGGATTATGAATGAAGGTTTTAAAATTATCGACTTGGTTGTTAATCGCCCGCTTCTCATCACGCCGGAAAAAGCAGCGGCCATTTATGGAGTGGTGACAGACCACAGCAAACCACATTTGAATCAGCTTGACGAAGAACCGATCAAACGCGATTCAACAGGGCGCGTTGTAGGAAAACCCTACCAACTCATCGGCGGAAAAATCGCTGTCATTTCAGTCGTTGGAACATTGGTCAATCGCGGTGGATGGATTGGTGCACAATGCGGTGTGATTTCTTATGAGGGGCTAGAAAAGCAGATCAAAACCGCCGCGAATGACGACCAAGTCGAGGCGGTCATTTTTGATTTTGATTCACCTGGCGGCGAGGCGACGGGCTGTTTCGAATTGGCTGAACAAATACGTGCCCTCACGGCGAAAAAACAAACGGTTGCGTTTGTCAATGGGATGGCTTGTTCGGCCGCTTATGCACTGGCTTCGGTAGCGGGCGAAATTGTTGTGACGCCTTCAGCATCAATCGGGTCGATTGGCGTTTTGTGCATGCATGTCGACTATAGCCGCCAATATGACGCGGAGGGGATTACACCAACTTATATTTTTGCCGGCAAGCATAAAGTAGACGGCAACCCGACCGAACCGCTTAAAGATGCCGCACGGGCGAGTTTGCAGGAAAAAGTCAACACATTTTACGACGACTTTTTGGCAACAGTTGCAAAAGGTCGCGGCAAGCGTTTTCCGGCGGCGGCTGCAAGGAAGACGGAAGCGCAAGTGTTCTTGGGCAAAGAAGCTGTCGCATTGGGGCTAGCAGACCGCTTGGGCACGTTCGACCAAGTGGTTGCTTCGCTAAGCCGGACAACAGATCGAACAATCTTAAAAAACAGGCAAGGAGTGACGAGAATGGAAGCAGATGATAGTGCGGCGGCACAAGCCGTCGAAGGCGTAAAAAAAGACACTGGCAAGGCAATTGCAGAAGCCAAGGCCGAAGGCGAAAAGATTGGAGCAAAGGCTGCATATGAACGGTTGAACACAATCGTTTCAGCCGAAAAAATCTCTCAAGACGCAGGCCGATTGAAGGCAGCCGTGGATCTTGCGATCAAATCGCAAAATATGAGTGCGGAAGACGTGATTGCTTTTGTGACAAACAATGTCGCAGAGGCAAAAGCACAATCGTCGGCATCACTTGCAAGCCGGTTAAGCGTGGCAAAAGATGACCCACTTCTGACAGCCGCCGAGGTTCCCTCGGCAAAAGTTGGGCCTTTGGAGGCAAAAGCGCGGGAAATGGCGAAAATCAAAAATAAAAGTTTTGGAGGAAACCATGTCGGTTGAAAAGGTTGAAGTTTATGAGAATTTTTCGCTCGGAGGCGAAGCAATGCCGGTTCGTGTAGCAGCCGGCGATTATAAGCGGGGCGAAATTTTGGGACGCGTCGGGAATGTTTATGGAAAGCTCGATATTGAAAACGCAGTGCCCGCCGCAATCATGCCCTTTGATTTGAAAATCACAGCGGAGAGTGTGAAGTCGGTTTACGTGTCGGGGAATTTTAACCAAAGCCGTTTGGATTTTGGCGGCAAGGATGTTGAGACTGTGAAAACGGCTTTGCGTGATGGTGGAATTTTTGTGCGTGAATGGAGCGCGGAAATCAATGAATAATATTGCAATGACTGCAACAACAACCGACCTGCTTGGTGCTTTGGAAACAATCATTCCGGCTCCGAGTTTTTTTCTTGATCGGTATTTCAAAGGAAGCAACAAGCTTTCAACAAAAGCTGAAATCAGTTTTGATGAGGTTCTCGGTGGATTGCCAGCTATGGCGCCATACGTCTCACCAGACCTGCCGGGCAAGCCTAACGCTCGCGCCGGATATTATGCAAAAACATTCGTGCCCGCCTACATTAAATCTATAGACACAGTCAAACCTTCGGAACTTTTGGTTAGACGCCCGGGTGAAGCGTTTGGCGGTGACCGGTCGCTGGAAGAACGTTTGCAGGAAGATATTGTCAACAAACTGGCAAAACAAAAAAATGAAATCCAAACGCGTATTGAATTTATAGCAGCCAAGACGTTGGTCGACGGTAAAATCAAAATGGAAGGTGAAGACTATCCGGCCCAAGAAATCGATTTTAAGCGGTCGGAAGATAATACAGTTGTGATTTCTGACCCCGCACAAGTTTGGTCGAACAAATCGGCTAATATTGCCGCGCAAATGGAAAAATTTTCGCTGCAAATATTGGAAAAAACCGGCTATGCAGGAACCGACGTCATTATGCCGCCAGCTGTTTGGGAAGCTTTCCAAAACAACGACAGTGTTTTGCGAGCTGCAGAATTGAGGCGCGGCATTACCAATGTCCCGTTTTTGGAACCACAAGCCGCGACAGCGATCGGCGCCCAGTTTAAAGGCATGTTCGGAAGCTTTTCAATTTTTGTTTACGCCCGGCCCTTTAAGGAACAGGATGGCAAAATTGTTTCTGTGCTCGGCGACGGCGATGTTCTGTTTGTTGCACCGCCGGACCAGAACGGCAATGGCGGCGTCGAAGGCATTAAAGCATTTGGAGCAATTCAAGATTTGAGTGCGCTTTATCCGACCGACTTTTTTGCAAAAGCTTGGAACGAACAAAATCCGGGGCGAATGCAGCTCATGACGCAATCAGCTCCGCTAATGATCCCAGGGCGGCCGAATGCGACCTTGAAAGCAACGGTGCTGAAATGAAGTACATTGCGACCAAACGAATACAATCATCGGGAGGCGTTATCGCCCCCGGTGAAATCGTGGGAAAAAAGTTGCCTGCAGAGGAAATCAACTTTCTTCTAAATTCCGGCGCGTTACGTCCGGCGGAGGATGTCGTAGAGACAGTGCCGCCGCCGAACAAAGCACAGAAAAAGGTGGGGCAGTTAAAAGCACAGGCAACGCCGAAACAAAAGCCACCGGCTCAAACGCAGCCCGATGCTGACGATGACGCAACGGCAGACGAGGAAGAGAACGAAGAAGTGGCAGAAATCGCCCCGGAGCTTCCGGTTGTTCCTGCTGCTGAACCGGTCGGAGATGCCTCGGAAAAAAGAGGAGCAGGTGATGGCAAGTCTGGGCATGATTCGGGAAATAACGACAAAAATTAACGACAAGTATTTTGCCGAAAAAATCCTGGTAAGTTTTTTCACGAACGGCGCCGTTGATAAAACCCGCGAGAAAATAGAAATCGAAGCGATTTTAATAATCGGCAACGAAACAGCAAAGAAACCGGATGGTGGAATGACTGGCGGCGTTTGGCACGTGCCCGTCGCCGCCGCTCCAACAAAACTCGCGATTGACCGGCAGAAATACCCAAACCTTATTCTTCGACGCGGGGACAAGGTTCAGGCCGTGGCGCGCGTCGGAAAGCCATGGTTTACGGTGGCAACAGTTGCCGATCGCGGTCTTAATCGCCTTTACGCGACGCTAAATGAATGAAGGTTGAAAAAATGAGCTTTGCACGCCTGGCGTTAAGAATTTGTGCCGTCGAAGCACTGAAAGGAAAAACAGGCGTGGGCGACGCTGTTTTTAACAGTCGAAACGGTGCATTGGACGTTTCATCTGGCGGTTTAACAACGCCGGAAGACAAACCATTCATTGCGGTTTTCACAGAAACTTCAATCGACAAAGAACCGGATGGACAAACGCTTCGCACAAACAAAAATCTCGATTTGATTTTTGAATACGCCGTCACCCTGTCGATGTATGCCAAGAACGACGACGGGGAAGCGGTTATTATGCCATATGTCCCTGCGACAGACGAAGGCATGGAACTTTTTCTTGACACGATTGGATCGGATATCGTGGCGGCTTTATCCGACGAAACCAACGAATGGGCGGATGTGTGGCGAAGCTTGCGGGGGACCGTTGTTGAAGTTGAACGCCGAAGAGTGAGCAGCGAGATGAACAATGTTTCGCTTGCCGCGCAACAATTGCACATTCGGGTTGATGCACTTCCCGATCCGGTTCGCGGCGAAAAGTTGAGGGATGGCAGCGCCTGGGCAAAGTTTATAAGCCTGCTCAAAAAAACAGAAAATCCGCTAGCTGATTTTTTTGCCGAACGTTTTGATGAAGAAAATCCTGCTCAAGCTGCCCGCCGTTTTGGGCTGACGCTGGCAGAAGCACGAGCTTTAATGGCTGATTAAAATGGCAAGACTGGAAGACATTATCATCAATATTCAAAACCGTCTTTCGGAGCTTGAGCGCCGCCGTCGAAATGCAAGACGAACAGGCACGATCGACGAGGTCGACACTAAAAAAGGTTTGGCACGCGTTACGCTTGTCGATGATGGCGACAAAAAATTCAGAACAGGCTGGCTGCCTTGGAAGGAAATTTCCGCCGGAATGACATCAACACATATTCCGCCAGTCGTCGGGCAGCAGGTCGATGTGTTATCGGAAAATGGTGATTTGACGGATGGGGTGATTGATTTTTCTATCCATTCAAACGCTAACAAACGCCCGCACGGTGGGCCGCAAGCGGTGATTGTTCACGGCAATACGCGCATCACCTTGGATGAAGGAACAACGCAAATAGAGACTTCGGATGTCGTCACGATCAACGTTCCAAAAACGCACATCACTGGCGATTTGGAAATCGACGGAAATTTTCTGACGAAAGGCAACGGTGAAACACGCGGCAGCGTTGATTTCAAAGGCGGTTACGTACGGCACAATGGTAAAAACATTGGCGACACCCATAAACATACAGGCGTAAAATCGGGCGGCGACGTTTCGAGTGTGCCGGAATAAAACGAAAGGTTAAAAAATGAAAGTCATTGTTAAAAAAACAGGTTGGTATGGTGGGCAGTTTTACGATCAATCTTCTACCGAACAGGAAATGCCGGATGGCGTTGCCAAACAATTCTTGCCGCCATTTGGCGACCAGTTGGAACCGGCACGCGCAACCAAACAACTAGCCAAAGTGGCTGACGCAGTGACTGCCACAAAAACGTCCGACAAGGGGTAAAGATGAGCGGGTTAGGTTTCGATCGGAAAACCGGACAAACGCTTGATGGCTTTGCCGATGTTGAACAGTCGCTTGCCGTTATTTTTTCGACACCATTAAACACGCGCGTGATGAGGCGTGACTTTGGCTGCGAGCTTTTCGACCTGATTGACCGGCCGATAAGTGACAAAGTTATTCTGGCGGCGCAAGCAGCCGTGGTTTGCGCCTGTTCCAGGTGGGAACCACGCTTCGAAATCACCAACTGCAATCTTTCCGCCGCAAGTAGTGACGGCGTGGTGACCTTATCGGTCGCCGGCAACTATTATCCTGAAGGCCATTTCGGCAACCGGGAAAAGGTCGTCAAAGATGTCCGTTTTTCATTTGATTATGAGACAAAAATATGAGCCGTTTTATCGCACCAAATCTGAACGACCTCGGCGATGTGCCTGCAGTGGAAGACGTCGGCTTTGAAAATATCAAAAGCGGGCGCGATGCGTTTTTGATTGCAGCATTGAAAAAAATTGGCCTCGATTATGATGTGACAACGCTCGAAACAGATCCTCTCGTTATCGCTTTTTCAGAAGGCGGCGGCTACAGCGAGATGAAAATCCGCCAGCGTGTGAACGAGGCAATCCGGTCGCTATCGCTCGTTACGGCAATCGGCGGCGATCTCGATCACCTTGGCACAACCTATGCCGGCATTTCGCGCCTCATTTACGAAAATGACAAAAAAGACAGGCCGGACGATTCAGACTGGAACGAGGAAAAAGGAAAATGGGTAGAAAGCGACGACGCTTATCGCAACCGCATTTTGCTTGCCTTCGAAGCATTCTCAACAGCAGGACCGGAGGGCGCCTATGTGTTTCACGCGCTCGAGCTCGACGGCATTCGTGACGTCGCAGATGCGGCTGTTTATTCAGAGGAAGACACAGCGACATATTCGGAGACAATGTTTTCCGATGCGTTTTCTATGGGGCTAAAAAAAACGCCCTTTGCCGGAAGAAAAGAAGGCGCGCCTGTTTTGGCGCCGGAAGTTCTCGTCGTTGTTGCCCCGACACAAAACTATGGCGACGCCAACCAAGCATTGCTTGACCGTGTTTTTAAGGCGGTAACAGCAGCAGACACGCGCCCGATTGGAGACAATGTCCGGATCGAAGCGGCAAAGAAGCACAAATACAACATCAACGTTTCTCTTTATTATGCTGCAGGAGCAGACGTGGATGCGTTGAAAACGGAAGCGGAAAAACGGCTTTTGGCTTATGCCAAAGCTCGCCGCCGGATTGGATTAGCAATCCAACGAGATGTGATCGGTGGACGCGCGGCGGTTGGCGACGGCGTGACGGTGAATGTTATTGAACCTGCCGAGGATATCGACCCGGGGGCAAAAGGCTTCGGCGAAGTTGGCGAAATCAAAGTGGTTCCGATCCAGACACGGGGAACGTGGCGCGATGACGAGTGACGAAGCAATAGAAAAGGCGCTGACAATCGCAAAAATCATGCTGCCACCGACGGCGTCAAAGATTGAAATTGCCATTCTGTCGGCGGAACTCGCCCGCTTGCTGTTGATTGATGCCGATGTGGTGAAAAAGATATGGGACCCGTGGCAATGCCCCTTATCCTTATTGCCATTTTTGGCACACGCCTTATCGGTTGACGTCTGGTCAAATGATTGGAATGAAGAGCAAAAACGCAAAGTGATTGCAGCGTCTCCGGCCGTCCACCGGTTGAAGGGAACGCGTGGGGCGGTTGATCGGGCTTTAAAGGCTTTCGACATTGATGCGCATATCGTCGAGTGGTGGGAAAATGACGACCGGCGCGGCACGTTTAGAATAGAAATGCTTTATTACAACGGCGGGCCGATTTTTGACAGCGAATTGCAGCGTTATGCAATTCAATCAGTTGTCGCGGCAAAGCCGAAATCGCGCGTTTTTTCGGCTAGAGCTGTCATCACAGCGGAGGCGGAACTATGCGCGGCAGTAGTGCCCCGTTCGCATTTTATCCGCATCGCACATCCGTTCCAATTTGAACCGCCGGTTGCACTCGGTGGAATATATTCAGCCACCGTACCGGTGGCATTTTTTTCGGTTACAGCCTGTCCAAAAGGATAAAAAATGACACAATCAACATTTGCTCTGTTGACGACGACCGGTCGCGCAAAAGAAGCGCTGGCACTTGCAAGCGGAGAACCGCTCGTGATTTCGGCAATTGCAATAGGCGACGGAACGACTGTTCCGTCGGGCGGCGAGAAAAAGCTCTATCACGAAATTGCAAGAAAAACAGTGAGCGGCCATGGTTTGGTTGCAGGCACAACCAACACGGCCTATTTTGACATCCACCTTGCCGCGACCGATGGGCCTTATACGATCCGGGAGGCAGGACTTTATGACACTGCCGGTGATCTAATCGCGATTGCGTGCTATGACCCGCCGATCAATAAGCCGACGCCAGAAAGTGGGCAAACGGTTGAAGGGGATGTGCGTCTTCAGATTGCTTTTTCAAATGCTGAAAATGTCATTGTTCAGGTCGACGCCTCGATGCAAGTCCCATTGCAGCGTCTGACGGTAAAGCCATGGGTGCCGATCAAATCAATCGACACAAAACAGCCGCCGGAAAATCCGGCACTGGGGGACGTTTACGTGATACCGGAAACCGCGAGCGGAGTTTGGAAGGGCCAGTCGCAAAAGCTTGCGGAATTCACATCCGCCGGCTGGGCTATTACTGACACACCCGACGGGCACGGTGTAGGACTGCCGGACGGTTCGATTTACATTAAAATAGGCGGTAAATATGTTTTGCCGCAAAATAAAATCATTGGTTTTTGTGCTTCTGGCTCTGTCAGTTTGAACATTCCATCAGCTTGTAATTTTTTGATGAAAAATTACAAGCTTATCGAATTTGACACTGAAAAGAATTTTAACAATGCAACCGGTTCATATAATTGTCCTTTTGATGGTTATTTCACAATTTCCGGTTGGTTTTGGTTCGCCGATATTCCTGGAATAACAAAAATATATTTGCAACAAAACAACGATCTCATCTCCGAGCAAAGTATGAACGCCCGAGGGCGCGTTCTCTCCGTAACCACGACAGTTGAAGTAAAAAAAGGTGATCAATTGCGCATGCTACTGGTACAGGAAAGCGGAACGACCATGACCACAAATGATCAATATCGCGCCACGTGCGGCTTCTCTGGAATATTTGCGGGGACAACGAAATGAAAAAAATAAAAATAGATCAAAGTAAATTATGCTTGCTCGCTCGGTGCTATAGCTTGGTGCAATCTGACATTGTCTATGATGGCGAAAATTTACAAATAACTGATGATGCAAAAGCTGCAGAGATTGAAAGCCTTTTGGGCCAAAATAAATGGTCAACCGCTGCGCTCGATGCGATCAAAAGTAACTTGAAGTTGTTGGTCGACACAGCCGCCGAAAATGAGCGTTTAAAATACATCACTGCCGGCGTCGGACAGTCTATGACATACACTGAAAAATTCAATCAAGCGGTGGACTATTCAAAAAAATATGCCGCTCACGCGAATGACCCGAAGAACACACCGGAACCGAACGAGGCCGACTATCTGCTTTTAAAGGCAGGCTTGGGCATTGACGGCAAGACGCTGATCGAAGTCGCGGAGACTGTCACATACGCTTATGCGGTCTGGCAAAAAATCGGGGCGGCAATTGAGGCAACACGCTTGGAAAGCAAAGCCGCGATTGAAAATGCAAAAACGGCGGAAGAAGCGCAGGCAGTCTTTGACACAATCAAATGGCCGCAACCGGGCCAATTGCAGTAAATAATGATTATATCATTATTTTTGTTCTTTTATAGTTGACTGTAAAAACGATCATTGTTAAGTATAAGTCATCAAGACAGCCGTATAAGACGGGTGTCAGGCAAGGAGGCCAAAAATGAATACTTACAAAGTTATGATATATAGTTACGACGACAATAAGCCGCATATGTTTGCTTGCCACGAAGAAGCCAACAATGCTTATGAGGCCGCCATGAACGTTTGCCCGCAATGTATAGACACTTCGCGGAAAGTAAATAACGACCGGATCGAAGACATCTTCACGCAGATAGATTATGATGAGTTGGGGCGGATGGAACAAATAACAGCGATTAAGGTGGCATAATGGCAAGAGCGACAGTCATAAACATTTTTTCAACACTTCGAGCCGCAACGGGTTTGTCGCTGTTTGAGACGGCGGATTACCTTAATGTCTCGCAAAAAAATGTTGAACGGTGGGTGGATGGCGTTAGAGAGCCGCCGGAAGGCGTAATCAAAGAAATGGCGGAACTGGTTGCTCTGCAAACAAAGGCCGTCGATCGGCAGCTTTCTTTTATAAAAACGCACGGTGTGAAGCAGGCGGAAATTGGCTATCCGGTAGACGACGAAGAGGCGCAAAGCATGGGCTGGCCATGCGTTGGCGCGGTTAAGGTAGTTCTCGGTCGCATCGTCGCGGGTAGTGAAGCTTTAATAACGCTTTCACCACGCGGCTCAACGAGTGGAACGGCGGCTGCCATTGACGCACGGGAAAAATAGAACCCGACACAAAAAACACTGATTTAATCATTCATTTTTTGGATAAATGAAAAAAAAGCCATGGAAGCGATATTCCGTGGCTTTTTTATGCCCAAAAAGTGGACGGGCTGGTCAATTCCAGCCATCGGGGCCATCAGGAAATGTCCCCCGACCGACGCGGCAATGCATAACGTCGCGACCACTTATCACCACCCTAGCGAGGATGATAAGCTCGCTTTTGAACGAAAAGCGTTAAGTTTTTATGAAACCAATTGAGGCAATTAAAACCGCCGCACCCTACGTCGGCGGCAAACACAAACTAGCAGGCGAAATCTGCAAGATTATCGACGGAACAGATCACAAAGTTTATGCGGAACCGTTTGTCGGTATGGGCGGCATTTTCTTTAAACGGAAAATGCGACCGTCGACAGAAGTGATCAACGATCGGTCGTGCGATATCAGCAATTTTTTCCGAGTGGTTCAAAGGCATTGCCCGCAATTCATTGATTTTTTAAAATACAAAATCACGTCGAGGGAAGAATTCGAACGACTGAAAAAATGCAGCCCGGAAACTCTGACCGATTTTGAAAGAGCCGAGCGATTTTTATACTTACAAAAAATAAGTTTCGGAGGAAAAGTTACTGGCCGCAATTTTGGCGTGCAATTATTAAACGGCGCGCGGTTCGACGTGCAAAAGATCGAGCCGGTTTTGGAGGCGATACACAGGCGGCTTTCCGGAACGGTGATCGAAAATTTGAACTGGCCGGATTTTTTGAAAGCGTACGACAGTAAGCAGACATTGTTTTATTGCGACCCGCCTTATTTTGGTTCGGAAAATTATTATGGTGAAGGTTTGTTTGACCGGTTCCAATACAACATGATGGCAGCGCATTTTAAAAAACTGCGCGGCAAAGTCATTTTATCGATTAACGACACACCGGAAATAAGAAAAGTGTTCGCGGATTTCAAGCAGACGGAAACGTCGCTAACCTATTCTGTCGCCGCCAAAGGAGCGACGCTGGCAAAAGAATTAATCATCACCAACTTCTGACCGCCTGAACGGCGGTTTTTTTGTGCAAGAAAAGGAGAGCATCTTGGCACCAGTTGATTTTTATCATGGCGTTCGGGTTTTTGAATCAGCGGAAACACCGCTTCTGGTTCGGCAAAACAAAACGGCTGTTGTCGGTCTTATTGGGACAGCTGAAGACGCCGATCCGGTGAAGTTCCCGCTCAATACGCCCGTGCAAATTTTGCGGCCGCAAGACGCTGTAAAGTTAGGTAAAAAGGGCACTTTGCCCAAAGCGATCGACACTGTTTTTGATGTTATTGTCTGCCCGATTATCGTGGTGCGGATTGCGGAGGCAGAAACGGTTTCCGGACTTTGGGCAAATGCCATCGGAGACCAGGCAAAGCTTTCCGGCGTCCATGCGTTCCGGCAGGCGAGTGCAAAAGGACTGTATAAACCGCGGCTCTTATGTGCACCAGGCTTGACGCAAGCGACGCCGACCGACGGGATCGCATCAGTAAATGTGGTGAACGGAGGCGGCGGTTACAAGGCAGCAACGACCAAAGTGACAATTGCCGGCACTGGATCGGGCGCGGAAGCGCGCGCTGTCATTGAAGATGAAAGCACCGGAGCAATTTCCGCAATTGTGGTGACCAAGCCAGGATACGGTTATTCCGGTCAAGTCGAGGTAAAGATTGAAGGCGAAGGGAAAAGCGCAACGGCAAACGGGAATATTGGAGCGACCTTAAATCCGGTGGTTGCCGAATTGATTGGAGTTGCAGAAAAACTCCGCGCCGTCGCCTACGTGGACGGACCCGACACGACAGATGAAGAGGCGGTGCTTTATCGCTCACTCATCGATTCCGATCGAATTGCAGTTTGTGACCCGAAAGGGCTGAAATTCGACACGACCGAACAAATCAATCTGCCAGAACCATCTTCTCCGCAATTTGCAGCACAACAGGCCGCGATGGATTTACAGCAGGGGTTCTGGTGGGCAGGCTCAAATGTGCCGGTCAAAGGATTTGTTGGCACAAATCGGCCTATCGAATATCCGGAGAAATCGAATTACATGAACGAAAATCGCATCAATACGATTGTCAACATTGATAATAGCGGTTTTCGGCTGTGGGGTGTTTGGACCTGCGCCAGTGATTTGAACTGGCAATTCATTCCCGTTCGGCGGTGCGCTGATATTGTCAACGAAAACCTCGAAAAAGCGCTGCTTTCATTTGTTGACAAGCCATTTTCTAAAGCAAACTTAAAATTCATCGTCGAAGGCGGGGGAAATTATTTAAGGGAAATGGAACTTGAGGGGGCAATTTTGCCCGGCTGGAAAGTGTGGTTACCCGAGACAAACACGCCGGAAGAAATGGAACAGGGAATTTTGAAATTGGCGGTCAAATTTGAACCGCCCGCCCCGATGAAGGACATCAGAATCACCATGCACCGCGAACCTTTGAGCTATCAAATTTTGCTCGACCAAACCACAAAACAGATCACTCAAGGCGCTTTAAGCGCCTGATTTTTCTAAACAAAAAAGGAATAATGACATGTCATCACGGATGCCACAATTTATTTTACGAAATTGCACCATTTTTATCGACCGTGTTTCACAAATCGGACAGGCAGCCGAAATGGCTATTCCAGTTCCCGCTGAAAAGTTGGAAGAAATTCGCAATGCCGGCATGGTTATGCCGATTCAAGTAACAATGGGGTATGAAAAACTCGAAGCATCGGCCAAGCTTACGGCTTTTGACCCAGCTATTCTTTCTTTATTCGGGCTAGAGATCGGCACGAACAAAGAATTCATGATCACGGGCGCGCTTGTTGATGAAGATGGGACGACGAGAAGCGCCGTCGCCTATCTGACAGGCCGCATTGTTAAGCAAGACGCGGGAAAATGGAAGCCAGGCGACAAATCCGAAACCGATTATTCGATTGCAGCAAGGTATTACAAGCTGGAAATCGACGGAAAACAAATTCTGGAATTTTCACCGTTTGAAGTCTCTGTAAACGGCGTTTCACAAACCGACAAAATTCGCCAAGCCTTGCTAGCGTAGGAGTAAAAAAATGGCAGAAAAGATTGAACCGGTTACGGTAAAACTATCAGAGCCGATTACGGTGAATGGCAAAACATACACCGAAATAACCTTCACAAGGAAACTGAAGGGAAAGGATATGCTGGCCATGGACGCCGTAAAGGGCGAGATGCATCAGCAATATGCACTTCTTGCGTCTCTGCTTGATGTGCCGATCCCCGTCATCAGCGAAATCAACGTTGACGACCTCGCGGCGGTTATGGAGGCTGCAGCCCCTTTTTTGGGAAAGTTTGCACAACAGGCTCAAAAGAAACCGGCGGAGAACCAGCCGGCAAATTCATAAACATCATCGCCTTTTGTGCAAACAAATTGGCGACACCTGTCGGCGACTTTTTGGAAATGGACGTAGATCTCGTTTTTGATTTTTATCAAGCGGCGATTGAGCTTAACAATTTACAAACAAACACAAGCGAGTAGTGGCATGGCTAGCTATACCAGCAGTTTGATAGTCAAGCTGATTGACCAGGCAACGGGGCCGAGCCGTGCCATTGCAAAAGCTTTGGAAGGCGTCCGAGCGGCACAACAACGCAACGCGCAAGCGTTAGCGGCCGCTCGCGGCAGCATGCTTGACGCGGCGGCTATGGGCTTTACTCTTTACCACGCCTTAAAAGCCCCCACAGAAGCCGCGGTCGAATTTGAATCGAAACTTCTGGACATTGGACAGAAAGTAGATGTTCCAGTCGCCAAACTTGGCGAATTGGGCGAGCAAATCAAGGCAGTTGCGAAATATACGAACCAAAGCACTGCCCAAATGGCAGAAGGCATGGACGTGCTCGCCGGGATGGGCGCCAATCGGTCGGATGCGTTGGAGATGTTGAAACCAATCGGCCGCGCGGCTTTTGCCTATAAGGCTTCCATTGCTGATTTGTCACAGGCGGGTTATTCGGCGTTAAGCAATTTGAAGGTTCCTGCAAAAGAGTTTGGCGCGGCTTTGGATGCAATGTCTGAAGCCGGCAAGGCTGGTGCCTTCGAGCTAAAAGACATGGCACAATATTTCCCAGAGCTTGGCGCTGGCTACCAGGCTTTAGGGCAAACGGGCGTGTCGGCAGTGGCGGATCTGGCGTCGGCTTTGCAGGTTGTGCGAACCGGCACGGGAGATAGTGCCTCGGCCGCGACAAACTTGTCGAACATTTTGCAAAAAATGAACGCGCCGCTTACGCAAAAGAATTTTCAGAAAATGGGGGTCAATCTTGAAAAGGAACTGAAAAAAGCCTCAAAGCTCGGCATGTCACCGATTGAAGCGATAACGGAAATCACCAACCGTACGCTAAAAGGGGACATGAGCAAGCTTGGTTATTTGTTCAACGACGCGCAGGTTCAACAAGGTATGCGGCCGTTGCTGCAAAACTTGCAAATGTACCGCGACATCCGAAAGCAAGCGATGGCGGCGCAGGGTAGTGTCGAAAAAGATTATCAGGAGCGTCTGCAAACGGGACAGGCGGCCATTGCCCGTTTTTCAAATGCGATTGAAAATCTCAAGCTTGCGATCGGCTCGTCTTTGCTGCCGGTTTTATCGACCGCAGCGGAAACAATTGTTCCATTGATAAATGCTTTTGGCGATTTTGCGGCGGCCAATCCGGGTCTAACCCGTGCCATTGTTTTGACGACATCTGCCTTGATCGCGTTGCGCGTTGCAACTTTGGCGGGGCGATATAGTTGGCTTTTGTTTCAGGGTGGTTTGCTGTCGGCAAAAGGCGGACTTTTAAACTTTGCCAGACTTGCCGGCGCGGGGTTGCTAGCGCCGTTGCGACTATCATTTATGGCACTTCGGCATCCCATTCTGTTGGTGATCAGGTCGTTGGGATTGTTGAGAATTGCCCTAATTAGCACTGTTGTTGGCGCCGCCCTCGTCGCTCTTGGAGCGGCGGCCGTGTGGATCTATAATAATTGGGACGGTGTGAGCACGGCTTTTATTGCTTTTAAAGACGCGCTTTTTGAAGCGCTTAAACCCGTCATGCCGTTATTGCAACCGGTAATAAACGGTATCAAATGGGTTGCAGCGGGGCTTTCAAACTTGCTCGGGCCGATAAGCGCAGGTAAAAACAAATGGTCGGAGTTCGGTCAAATCGCCGGAAAAGCAGTTGGCAACTTTGCGGTTTCTCTCATTCAATTACCTGGGAAAATCTGGAGCATCCTCAAAACAATTGGTAGTTTTCTGGCTCACTTGCCGGGGCGGTTTTTACAGGCGGGGATCCGCGCAGCAAAAGCGCTAGGTAATGGCGTACGGAACGGGATCGTGGGTGTTGCAACTTTTTTGGGGTCGGTCCCGGGGCGGCTTCGGGAAATTATTGTTTCAAAGGCTGGTGAATTCCTTGAAGCCGGCAAAATTCTTATGTACCAACTTTGGGAAGGCATCAAAAGCGTGATGGGGCAAATTGTCGAATATATTAAAACGGCAATTTCCGATGCCGCCCACGCGGCAATGGGAAAAATCAAGGGTCTTTTCAGCTTTGGCAAAGGTACTGAAGACAGCGGCGGCACGACCGATGCGGAGGTTGAAGGTGCCCGCGCTTCCGGCGGACCGGTTAATGCCGGTTCAACCTATCTCGTTGGTGAACGGGGACGAGAACTTTTTACGCCGAGCCGATCCGGCTTTATCGTAAAAGCAAGCGAAACCGCCCAGTATTTGCGCAACAATTTCGCCGCGCGCAGGCTTTCTTTGCCCCAAGTCCCACGCGTTGGAAGCCCGATAAGTGGCGGCACGCATCCGGGTGCTCGAGCAGTTACAATCAATCTTGGCGGTATAACATTAAACGTGCCCGGCGGGCAAAACATGGACGTCAATTCGTTGGCCGCAAAGGTTGCCGAAATGGTTGGACAAAGCGTTCAAAAATCGGCTGCAGGCGCGTTTTCGGATGGAGTTTATTGATGGCACCAATACCAATGGCACTAGGGCCTTACATGTTCCATGCAACAAATTTTGGTTACAACAAATTCGGGCGGAGCGTGTCGACGAACTGGGCTGAAATCGAAGTCGTTGGTGGGCCCAATGAAGCACAATGGACCGGCGGACAAGATGAAAAATTGACGATCGGCGGCGTGCTTTTTCCCGAAGAATACGGCGGCATGAGAACAATGCGAGCTCTGCAATCGTCTGCGCAAACCGGCATTATTTTGCCACTGCTGACGCTGGCCGGCGATGTCTTCGGCAATTTTCGCATTGAGAGTGTTGACGAAGACCAATCATATCACACGCGCTACGGTCTTCCGCGGCGGAACGAATTTTCAATTGCATTAAAAAAACACGTCGGGCGGTTGGCAAACATGCCGTCGATCGTTGAAACTTTATTCGGATGAGTCAAGATGAATGTTTACAGAACCAACCAAGGCGAGATGATCGATGCCATCTGCAAAAAAATATATGGCCGCGAAAGTGGCAACGTTGAAGCAGTGTTGCAAAACAATCCAGGCCTTGCAAGCTTGCCAGATCCGCTGCCAATAGGAACGGTCATCATTTTGCCGGAACAGCAAACGACGGTTGAGCGGGAGGTTGTGGCGTTATGGGATTGAATTCTGGTTCAGGGGCTTCGATGGGCGCTGTCACTCCGCAGGCAATTGTAAAGGTGAACGGGCAGGTGCTGGCGAGCAATTTTAATGAGCGCCTCATGTCGGTTTCCGTGGAGGACAAAAACGGTGTCACTTCTGACAGTGTGCGGCTTGAGCTTAAGGACGGTAATCCTTTTGTAGAAATCCCAAAGAAAGGCGATAGCCTTGAAATCTGGTTAGGCTATGCGGAAACCGGCGTCGCGTATTTTGGCAAATATACGGTTGACGACCCCGAAGTTTCCATGTTCCCATTCAAAATATCGATTTCCGGGAAAGGGGCTGATATGCGTGACGGGCTGAAGAGCCAGAAGTCGCGTAATTGGGACAACAAGACGCTTAAGGACGTGATTACGGATATTGCAAAAGACAACAATCTTGAACCAAAAATAGACGAAGAACTTGGCGCTCATAAATATGAGTGGCTTGGTCAACAGGATGAAAGCGATGTTCATTTTGCTGAACGTTTGGCAAAGCGGCACGGCGCGCTTTTTTCGGTTAAAGACGGCAAGCTGATTTTTTCAAAAAAAGGCAGCACAAAAACCACAACCGGAAAAGACATCACGCCGGTCGTTGCGCGCCCGGAAAACATAGTCAACGGCACGGCCCGTGTTAAATTTTCTTACCGTTCAAAATTTAAAAAAGTCAAAGCGCATGTGCAAGACAAAGGAACGGCCACAAGGGAAGAGGTAGAAAGCGATAGTGATAGTGAGGGGACAGCAGATTATGAAATTCAAGAGCCTTTTGCCGATAAAGACGAAGCGGAAGCGGCCGCAAAGGCAAAGGCAAATGAGCTTAAAACGCAAACAGTGAGTGCGTCCGTGACACTTTGGGGCGACTCGACCGTTCGCGCCGGCGCACCCTTTTCGTTCGAAAATTGCAGACCGGAAATCGACGGCATGATTTTCACAATTGAATCAGCAAATCATGTGTTGTCAAAAACCGACGGCTATACGGTCGCAATTGAGGCAAGCATCAACGCGGATGAGGACGAAAAAGCTAAAAAGGGCAAGAAGGGTAAAAAGAAAAAGGGGAAAAGCGCAACAGCAACGAACGATTTGGACTGGTCGGATGTGGAAGGCAAATAAAACGCTTAAAAATGAAACAGGCCGTTCCGTTTCCGAAACGACCTGCTGTACAGATTAGAAATGCGTCTCCGACCGCAACCAAAAGTGTCAATCTAAAGACAATCGTTAGATTACTATTTTAAAAATCGTTGTCAATCCATGCAGCGGTAAAAAGTAAAATTATTTTTTATTTCGTTCTCTTTTTCTGTTGACTTTTGGGGCCGTTATGGCTACAAATAAAAACACAGATTAAAAGGAGATTAGAAAATGGTCTGGACCGTAACTTATGATTTATATCGCGGATTTCTGATAAAAGTACAGAAAGCAATTGATGAAGGTGGTTTTACCTACGATATTTTTAAGCTAAAAAACCGTCGTGTTGGTGGTGGACGGCTTGTTGCGAATGTCGAAAGAGCACTTGAAAAAGCAAGACAAAAAATCGACGACCGTTTGGTTGATCGGTACGATATTGAACTTAACGAAGAAGGCCAAGCCGACTTAAAAGCGTTTTTGGAGGAAAACGTCAGGAACTTCGACCCAAATGATGATAGCCAATTTTCCAGATACGTCGCGGAAATTACTGACAGCAAGCGGGAAGCAGGTGCAACAGCCAGCGGAAACATTGAAATACCTGGAGACGGTGACTATGGCCATGCGAAAATTTATGATGCCCCGGATGAGCATTTTGACATCGTAGACAACGAAGAAAAATGATTTTTAAACGAATGAGTGAGCAGTGCGGCCTCGACCGGCAAGAGGCCGCCGATTATCTTGATTACTCGCTTGGCGCGATAAAAAAATGGATAACCGGGGAACGAGTATTGCCCGATGATGTCATTGCCAAGATGGCGTGTTTGAATGATCGGATCAATAAAAATGCAAATAGGATAGCCTCTGACTTTTTGAATAACGGTACGGCCATTGATGATCAGACAATCCATTTTCTCGAAGACAATTTGCCGGGCCTGCCTGATTTGCCATCCGGCGGAGCAAAAGATGCCTGCATCGCTCGAGCTGTTCTTATCGTGGCAGCGGAGCGGATGAAGAAGAAAAGTAAAACACCCCAATAAAATTTAAATGGGCATTTTCACGAATGCCCTCGCAAAAAGAATAACGCACAAGGCGGCTTTTTAGCCGCCTTTTTTTATGAAAAAGGAGCCACCGATGACGCGAAAAATTAGCGAACATGGACTTGCAAATCTTACACAGTATGAAGCGGCTGTCGAGAACAACGTAAAGGTTAAGCTTAACGACAACCAGTTTGCCGCTCTCGTCTCGTTCGTTTATAATATTCCCCTTGCCAAGTTTAAGAAATCAACGCTTCTTAAAAAACTGAACGCTGGCAATTATGACG
>JAAOBB010000051.1_pt1 | contig 23756 bp, 37 predicted proteins | sample 7267541 | NCBI WGS metagenome assembly JAAOBB01 (sample SAMN14345205, study PRJNA599270) | viral metagenome | isolation source: viral-like particles (VLPs) isolated from bee gut | host: Apis mellifera | place: Switzerland:Lausanne | collected 2017-01/2018-02 | reverse complement strand
TGGGCGAGTGTGGACGATCTGATAGCTGATTATGAGCATGGGTTTTTCGCAAACGGCGCCGTACCATCCGGTGTACTTAATGTGGTGGCCGACAGCCAAGAGGGGTTTAACCGGACGGTGGCCCAGCTCAAGACAGCATTTAGGGGTGCGCAAAACACGAATAACATTGCGTACTCATACGTGCCCGTAGACCCTGAGACTCGCAAACCATCACAGGTCGCAAAGCTCACATGGAACCCGTTCCAACAGAGCAACACAAACTTGGACCTTAAGACCATCAGCGACTTGGCTACCCAGCGTATGACCAAGAGCCTCGGCACCCCATCCATCATCATGGGCATAGACGACGCGCAAACCTATGCCAACGCACAGCAAGCCGAGAGAATTTTCATCGAAAATACTCTACAACCACTTTTGCTGACAGTCTGGGACAAATTTCAATTCGAGCTGGATCGTATCACTGGCGGCCTCGGCTATGGAATTACCTTTGCTCTTGATCTACCGGCCCAGACAGATGTAGAGAGAGTACAGGCTGACACTCAGGCCACTCAAGTCAACACTTATCTGTCACTAGTCAATGCTGGTGCCTCGCCAGCGGACGCGGCCAAGGCTCTCGATCTGCCGGATGATTTTGCCACGCTTACTGTAGGTAAGACCGTATCATCTGATACTGAGGGGCAGACAGGAGCAGACGATAGCCGCCCTTTTGACCACGATGTGGACATAGCACGACCATCTACCAAGCAAGTAGGTTTTTTCGCTGATACCGGGTCGCGTGGTAGTGCTTATGAGGCTGGTATCAAGGCTAGCTCTCACATGCTGAGACAATGCGTCTCATTGGTTGAGAATCGGATGAAGATGGCTCACACGCCACTTAGCGAGACTAGCATAGCTGCTGAGTGGGTGGACTCGAGCCTAGCAGCCTATGAGGATGAGATACTCGACTATGCCAAAGCCACCGGAAAAAACATAGCAGACAGTATCAGCGACTTGGCTAAGACCGATGAGGGCATACGGCGTATCCTCGACAGCTACACTCAGCAGCAGATCACCGACCTATACGACTGGGCCAGTCTCCCTGACACGTATGAGGACGCTTACCGGGCACACCTGAGACTGGTAGCCAAAGACGCCGTACATAATGGCGTCAACAAGGTCACTCAGATACTTGACCGGGCTGACCGTGAGGGATGGATAGCCGAGGACACCGAGGCAGCACTCACCGAGCTAGTCACCGGGTCACGTGCCGAGAGTCTAGCCCGTAACGAACTCATCATGTCGCAAAAGCTCGGCAGCCTCTACAGTGCACACAGCATGAGTAACGACATGGGCATACGACTCGAAAAATACTGGAAAACCACAGGGCCTCATCCATGCCCGCTATGCACAGAATTAAACGGCAAGAGCATATCATTAGACGATACGTTTATGGGCGTGGGCGACACGGTGACAGTCGAGGATCATACGTATATTAATGACTTTGAGTCCAAAACAACGGCGAGCGGTCATCCCAACTGCCTATGCGTGACGCTCTACCGAGTAGTCGGCACTAAGGACGGTGTGGCGTGACTTATGATATCCATTGCCGCCAGTGCGGCAGATACCTCGGGTCAGCAGACGGTGACATTGATATAAGGCTCAAATGCCCCACTTGCAAGAGCCTACTCAGTTATCGGATGATTAGCCTACACACGTATGACCCGACCCGTGGTACACTGGCTGATAGCACAAAGCCCACTAAGAGCGTGCATAAGCAATAACCGATGAGTAGTAGATAGGCGACTCGATGATTAAAAAGAGTTTTGCCGACGCGCCATCCAAACCCACCATCCCACAAGGCCACACGCTGACTTTTCTGGCAAATTCAGGCCACCAAATGTCCACCGGTGAGGCTGTAGACCTAGAGACACTTAAAGTACCGCTCTCAGACGGGACTTTTAAGACGGTGAGTCAGCTCAAGGACGATGATCCTATCACTGTGCCGCTGCTACTAGACCATATGCCTAGTATCCAAGCGCAAGCCGGTACCATCACACGTCTATGGCTTACAGATGATGGCCTCATGGCTACCGCAAGACTGAGTGACGTGGAGTCCGGCAAGCTGGTACAACAGCTCGCCCAAGACCAAAACCTAACCAACTCTTTCAGCCTTGGCATTTACGGTTTGGAGCCCGAGGACGACCACACTTTTCACGACGCTGAGCTAGAGGAGATTTCAGTAGTCTTTAGGGGAGCAGATGGACGCGCCGTTTTTAAGAGCCTCAATTCAAGGAGTCATGGAAACATGGATAAGACGATTGAAGTTGACACAAACGAGATTGAAAAGACTGTGCATGACTTTGGTCTTAGTAAAGATGAAGCTGGTAAGCTCACGGCGGCTATTAACACAGCTTTACAGGGTGCTGCTCAGCAGATAAGTGACGCCGTATCCGATCAGACCGAGGGCGACACCAGCGATGATGATACCGCCACCACCGACACCAAGACCGGTGATGATGGGTCAGACCCACAGCCCCCACAGCCGACATCATCCAATAACGCACGGAAGGGAACATCTCATATGCCCGTAGTCATCACCAAACGCAATCCCGGTGCTGTGCGGCAGACCATGGCCCACGTCAAGAGTGACCGAGAGACATATCTCGATAGCCCCAAGGCTTTCGATGATTTTGCAAATTACATTTGGTCGCACCCGACTGACGCACCCGCCAAGGGCGTGATGGCTGGATGGCGTGATTTTGCCCGTCAAAAGCTGGGTGAGCACGCCACTATGGGTATCGATAACGACAGTGTGGAGAGTCTCATCCCCAAGTCTGTCGTCACCACAATCAATGATGAGCTCAACACTCGCGGTAGCGGCTTGTGGGGTATGTTTAACCACACCGGGCTAGACACACCGCCTAAGCTGGGCGAAAACGAGGTGTCGCTAGACGCTGACGATGGGCGTGCTCACGGCTATCCAGTGGAAAAGTACGGCACTGAAAAGCAGCAAGAGCGTATCGCCATCCGCACCCGAGACTTTGGTGTTGATATGGTGTACAAGTATTTGCAGCTTAATCGTGGTGATATCCGGCGCACTGGAAACCCCAGTGTGCTTTTACGGTTCGCGCTGCAAGACTTGCCCAACCGCCTGATCCAAACCGTCGAGCGTGCGGCTGTCCTTAACAAAGCCAACCCGTCAGATAACGACTGGCCGGACATGAGTATGTTCCGCTCTGTTGTCGATGATTCCAACGAGACCCAAGAGGCCGCTGGCAGTAAGGTAATCCCCGGTAACGAGTTCGCTCTCACCCGTCAGGCCAAGGCTGGTGAGACTCTAGTAGAAACTTTCCGGCGTGCTGCTGGCATGGTCAAAGCTGCCGGTGCCAAGGTACTCATCACCACAGATGATATCGTTTCCGATATTGCTCTTAGCAAGGATAGTAACGGCAATTTCTTGCTGCCTTTGGGCTCTGATACTGCCGCTGCTGTGAGCGTGTCCCAGATCATCACACCTCAGTGGTATCTTGACCGCGACAGTGCCACCACACTCGGTGTGATTATGGTACCCAGTCAGTACGCTGTTTTTGGCGACTCGGATAGCGAATCGTTCACAAACTTCAAGCTGAGCACCAACACCAACGAGTTTCTGGAGGAGATTTGGACTGGTGGTGGCTTGCGCACCATCAAGAGTGCGGTCGTGGTTAAGCCAGCTGCCAGCTCTAACGGCGGTAGTGCTGCTGCTCAGTCCGCTACTACCCGGTCTGCCTCTAGGGACTGATACACTGTAGGTGGCGAGGGTGCTTTCGTCATGGCCTCATGTGGCACTGCTGCATGGGGCCATTTACATACCGGGAGGCAAAATGGCAATCATCGATAAGGACACTGTAGACAAGTATTTGGATCGTGATGATGGGGATACGCTCATCAGCCGATATCTTAACGAGGCTCTGGCGAGTGTTAATGAGCTGACTTGTGGCGCGGTCACTTATCCGGCTGTCAGTCAAAGCGAGCTGACAGGCATAGTGGGTGATGATGGATACACGGTGCGAGTGCCAGCATGGGTGAGCCATGTATACTCAGTCGCTGACTTTCATGGCAAGCCGCTCGGATGGACTTTTGCACCGGCTATCAGTGACTTGGATGAGCAAGGCAATATGGGGACTAAGTATGCGCATAGTCTCATCCTCACCAATAGGCGATCTCAGGGTGAGACGCTCACTATCACTTGCGACTATGGTTTTGATACACTGCCGTCGAGTCTCACCCATGCGCTTATCGTGATGATGGGGGCTTTGGAGGGTCGGCAGACTGGCAGTGACGCTATCAAAAGCAAGAGTATCGAGGACGTATCTGTAACAGCGGATACCAAGACTGGGCAGACCCCTGAGCAGATAGCCATGTCATCCATGCAGTCCACTATCGCCAAGTGGACGCTTTGTGACGACCCGTATCGTCTGGGTGTGCTGGCTTATCCTGACCCACAGCCATCGTATCCGTATTATCTGAGTGCTGGTGATCTGGGAGGGGGGCCTAATCATGTCGTCGGTAGTGTGGGATGATCCTTTCGTGCTTTTTCGTCGTCAGACTGAGTATTGTAAGCTGATACAACTGGGTGGGGCACCGGGAATACCACCAACAACGCTCAAAGACCGTGTAGCGGTCATCATCAAGAGAGAGACCGGCACAGACGCGCCGGGCGAGTATGACAGTAGGAGCATAACGCGCCGTCTGCATATCAAACCCTCTACCTTGCCTGATGAGCTCGCAAAAGACCCCGAAAAACTGGTAGACCTAGTTTTCGAGACCAAAGAGCAGCATTACTATAAGGTCGTGGACGCCAGCCGTGGCGACGACATGGACATGGGCCGACTACGTTTTATCGTCGCTACTTGTATGCCTTGGGGGCGTAAGAGCCTATGAGTGTAGGTATCACCACATATCATCTCAGATATAATCCTGGGATCGTGGCTGGTGGCCGGGATAATCTCAATCGCGGCCTTGTGCGCATGGCGACAGATATACACTCGCAAGCAGTCATGAGGGCGCCAAAGCTCACACGCGCCTTGGTCAACTCGGGCAGATTTTACAAGACAGGCCCGCTGACTTGGAGTGTGATTTTCGGCAACGTCAGAGTGCCATACGCCCGCTACCGTGAGTATGTTAATCACTTACACCCTTGGACAACTCACTATCTGCAAAATTCTGCCCAAACTGTAGCCGCAAACGCTGCTAGTTACTTTGGCCACATAGTATAGGAGACCTGATGATCGATCTAGGCATAGCATTGCTTTTAGAGCAAGCTGGATACGGCGAATACGGAAAGACCATATTTTGGAATGTGTCGCCCGTCTTTGGCTCTGGCGAGGTGTCATCTCAGTATGGTATCTGGGTCAATGCTCAGGCTATCGGTGTGAATGGTGACATGTATACGGATACTGTCACTATCGCCACACGGTATAGTGACGCTCTGAAACAAGGCGAGGTACTGACCGACTTGATGAAGTATGCTCGGGACGGTCTCAAAGACGTGTGTACCATCAGTCTCGATCCATACGTCAAGGATTTTACGTATCCATATGTTGATATCAAACCGCCAGCGGGTATTAGCTTTGACGCTGTGGATGGCGAGGGCCGGTGGGTCAAGAGCCTACATATGGACGTATCCTATAAGCTGCCGCCAGCCGACGACCCGGTATGGGAGAGTATGCGAATCGCTGGCGAGTAGACTAGACTGTAAGAGTCCATATCAGTAAGACGATAGCACCCCGCCATACTGAGAGGATAGCTATGACATCGTATGATTTGGTCGGCAAAAAGACCGTTTTCCTCGGTTCTGAGCAGTTTGACCCCGAGCTTGTAGTTGATGAGGCAGCCGAGATCACCGTAACCCCACAGACGATTGATTTTTCGTCCCAAGAGGGCACTGTGTCCATCCCTAACGGCGCTTTTGATGAGATCAGCGGCCACGTTTCGCTTATCATCCCCAACGTGCAGACCCTAATGAGGATTTTCCCCAATTTGGCCGTCCCCGCTGAATATAACAAAGGCAAAACCGGACAGGTGAGGTTTGGCGCTGCCGAATGCAAGACCCAAGACCCGGTACCTATCGTCATCCACAACACATGTGATAATGGCTCGGCACAGGACATCCGTATTCCAGCCGCCCTCATACAAAACGGACTTGATTTCACGATGAGTCAGGGTGACCCGACCACGCTGGACGTTAATTTCACGCCCATGAAGACCCCAGAAGGCTACGTGATCTTTGGTGAGGGAATGCTAGATAGCGCCTCTCGCTATGACCCCGAGACCATGAAGTACGTGAAGCTCGAGACGGCCCAGCAAGTCTCTAACGCGCTTGCCGCCAGCCCGATCACTGGCAGCAGCAGCAACAAAGACAACAACAATAAGTAACTGAGTAAGGGAGCACCCCGCTATGACTACCAAAACTGTTAACACCACTACCGACCCTGATATGATTATCGATACGCGAGGGGCTGGCCGCGTAAAGCACTTTGCCATGCTAGTCGATGATGATAAAGCCAAGGATAAGACCAAAAAACTCATCTTTGACGTGAAACCTATCGGGTCAGACGTGTATCTTAAGATCGTAAACGCTAAGCAAAAGGCACAGGCTATGACAGCTAAGAGTGGTGCCGTTTCTGACAAAATGCGCAAAGAGCTACAGGACACGATTGAAGACGCTTGTATTGACGCTGTAGTGCCAAACGAAGTTTTTCGTGCCCAGCTACGTAAGCTCAAAGCACAACATGCAGACTTTGCAGTATCGCTCATCATGGATCAGATCACAGCCCTAGCCATGCCCAACATCATAGCCAAGTAAGACCATGGCATACCATCGGGTCATAGACGATCTCACCGAGGATGAGCTAGTCAAAGTCCATGCTTATAAAGAGTCGCTAGCCTATCAGCGGGAATCTGATATCTACTCTCCCAGTGAACGGCTACTCGGTGAGCTTGGCTGTGAGTATGGGTGGGGTGCTGTGGTCATGGCCCAGCAAGGGCAGATAGCTTTTGACAGTCTGCCCGGTCTACTCGCTGCCGCACGGTCGGTGAGGCTACAACACCGGATAGAGCTGTGCGAGGATATCAGCATAGCCGTATCCGGTGCTTTGGGTGGGAAAAAAGCAGCCAGACGGCTAAAAGAGCACTTAGAAGCACTGAACAAGAGGATATGAGATATGGCTAACGCTGGTGAGATACGAGTAGACGCCACTATAGACACCAGAGGCTATGAGGCTGGCGCCGCCAGTATCACCAGCACCAACAGCCGCATATCCTCATCCACAGCAGCCGCGACAAACGCGATGAACAAGGCGCACGGTGACGCTGGCGGCAGCACAGAGCAGCTAGCTAGCCGCACCGAAACCAGTGGCGCACGGATTGCGGCTATTTGGGGTGTCGTATCCGGTGTGGCACAAAACGTGGTATCCCGGGCTTTCGACATGGTGAAAAATTCGATCGGTGCCGCTGTGGATCGTGTCGATACCCTCAATAACTTTCCCAAGATCATGAGCTCGCTCGGCTACTCTGCTACTGACGCGGGTAACCAAGTACAGAGGATGAGCGACCGGCTACAAGGCTTGCCCACATCGCTAGACCAAATGACCGGAATGGTGCAAAAGATAGCCCCACTGACTGGGAGTCTTGGTGAGGCCACTGACATCAGCTTGGCATTTAATGACGCCTTGTTAGCCGGTGGTAAAAGCACGGCCATGCAGTCTGACGCGATGGAGCAATATAGCCAAATGCTCTCAGTCGGTAAAGTGGACATGATGGCTTGGCGATCCGTGGTTAATGCAATGCCCGGCCAGATGGATCAGCTATCCAAGTCCATACTCGGTGACAAAGCCAACCAAATGGACTTGTACAACGCCATGAAGTCGGGCAAAGTCAGCTTTCAACAGTTTAATGACGCCGTGGTTAACCTCGATAAACAGGGCAGCGGGCATTTCAAGAGTTTCCACGACCAAGCTTTCGCGGCTACAGGCGGTATAAAAACCGGCGTGGCGAACGCCAAGAACGCTATTAATCGCGGGCTGGCCGACATCATCCAAGACATCGGGGCTAGTAACATCAGTGGCGCTATTGCTGGGATTGGTAGCGGTTTTGAACAGGTCGCTCAGGCTGTTGCCCCGATCATCGGTGATATCATACGTTTTGTGCAGTCTATGGCTGGGCTGCCAGCAGTGCAAGGTACGGTAGCTGCTCTAGCCGGGGCTTTCATAGCTTTGGGTACGGCCATGAAAATAACCTCGACTATCCAAGGCATTACTAAGGCTTTTGCCGCGTTCAAGGAGGCCCAGCAGGCTACAACTCTCGCTCAGGCCGCGTTTAATGCGGTCATGAGTATCAACCCGTTTACTGTCATCATTGTTGCCATTGGTGCCGTGGTCGGTGCTTTGGCATACTTTTTCACACAGACCGAGACAGGCCGTAAAGCGTGGGCCTCTTTCCTAGATTGGTTCCACAACGCTTGGGATAATGTCGTCGGCTGGCTCGCTGACGTGTGGGGAAGCATTACCCGGGGCTTTTCAAGTGCCGTGGACGGTGTTAAAAATGCTTGGTCTGGTATTACTGGGTTTTTCTCAGGTCTCTGGAATGGGATCACTCAGGGTGTCGGTGGTGCTGTCGATGGCGTCAAAAATGCGTGGTCTGGGATAGGCGATTTCTTCTCAGGGCTATGGGACGGAATTAAAAATGGTGTACAAAGCGCATGGGATACCATCAGTGGCGCCATAGGCGGGGCTCTCGGCAAAGTCGGGGATATTGCGTCTAAATTTGTCGAGGTCATCGGTGCTGTCCCGGTGTGGATCGGTCAGCAGCTACAAGTTGGTCTAGACGTTATTTTCGGTACTGTGACCGGATGGCTTACCGGCCTCTTTGACAACACGACGGGCGTCGTCCATGATGGGCTTGGTATCATCATCACAGTCATCACCAGCGTATGGCAGACCATCGAAACAATCATCAGCACGGCCACAGAGCTGATCCGTACTATCGTGGTCGCTTTCATGGACATCCTACAGGGCGACTGGTCGGGCGCTTGGAATACGATATCTTCATTCTTCTCAGGCGTGTGGGACGGCATTACGACCGCGTTCCAAAACATCGTCACAAACTTTACGAATTTCTTTAGCACATTTCTAAATACTGTGTCTAACATTTGGAACACGGTGTGGACGGCAGTATCTAGTTTCTTTAGCGGTATTTGGAATGGTATAGTAGCGTTCTTCACACCAGTCATTCAGACGATTCAAAATGTTATCACTACTGCTCTGAACGCCATCCAAAACGTGTGGAACAGTATATGGACGGCAATATCGAATTTCTTACGCCCGATTTGGAGTACTATCAGTTCGGTAGTGAGTAACACAATCAACACCGTCAGTGGCGTCATATCCAATACTCTAGGAGCCATCCAACGAGTGTGGAATAACGTATGGTCAGCGGTATCAGGCTTTGTGGGCAGCATTTGGAACGGCATAGTAAACGCCGTGTCTAACGGCATACACCAAGTAGCTGGTGTTGTTGGTCGTATTAGGGATACGGTGCTCGGTGCTGTATCCGGTGCCGGACAGTGGCTCTACGATACTGGGCGCCAAATAATCAACGGCTTGGGCAATGGTATTACTAGTGGGTTCCGCTGGCTACGAGACCGTATCAGCGACATGGGTAGTAATATCGTCCATTGGGCTGAGAGTGTGCTCAAAGTCGGGTCGCCATCACGAGTGATGAGCGATCAAGTCGGCCAGTGGATACCGGCTGGTGTGGCTATGGGTATCGATAAGGGTATGCCCGATTTGAGGACAGACCTTACACGGCAGCTGGTGGGCATGGTGCCCACACCCTACGATATGGGGCACGTCATCGATCAGGCCACATCTACGGTCATGCCGCGTATCACGATCCCGTCAGCGCCAGCCTCATACATGCCGCCACAGCCTCAAGTAACACGCACCGTTTCAGCGCCTATCACCATCCAAGCGACCGACCCGCAAGCAGCAGCCCGAGAGGCCGCTCGGGTTATTGATATGCACTATGTGTGACTAGGGTAGGGTGAGATATATGGATACTGTATATGCTGATACTCAGGACACAAGCAGTGTGGGCCCTTACGACGTGGCCGTAGTCATAGGCGGGTTCCCACTCTACGGGCGTGACTCTAACGGTGTATTATGGCACACGACTTTCCAACAGATAAGCGGGCTATTTGACGGCGTCGGCACGAATCTTTCAACAGATAAACTGATTTGGTCTGATGGACTATACAGTAACGTCCCTACAAGGGGCGGGCGGTCTATCAGTATTGAGGGTGAGCTCTTGGACGCTTGCCCCGACGTGCTTATCGCGTCATGGGAGGCTTTCAAGGGCCATCTCAGGGTAGGCGATCAGCAGCTTACTTTCACGCTCGGTGGTATCACACGTCAGGTGACGGTAAAACAGTCTGCTGGCGCGCCAATGGTCAAATGGGCGGGCCTACGGGTACTCAAATTTTCCATCGGCCTCGAGGCTCTCAGCCCGTATCTACTTAGTGGTGGTGCTCCCATAACCGGGACGACATCCCTAGCCCGTACCCAAGGGGGAATGATTTTCCCAAAGGATGGCTACCATTTCGAGGGAGCTAATACTGAGTCTCAGTGGCTTTTTGCTGAGTCCATCGTATCCGGTGCCCTTATCCTTAACTCTAGCGGTAATGCGCCATCACCAGTACAGATACGCATAGATGGGCCAGTCCAAAACCCAGTAGTCACCCACTCGCCGTCAGGCCGGTCACTGTCTTTCCACATCACCCTTGGCGCCGGATCATACCTGACTGCTGACAGCGGCACCAGACAAATACTAGTCAATGGAGCCCCACCATTGGACGGTGTAGTTGCTAACCGACAGTGGTTTTACGCTGAGCCCGGGCAGAACATTTTCCGCTTTGCGAGCGACGACGCGAGCGATGGCGCCACCCTCACCGTGACATTTTGGGAGGCCTACATATAATGATCGAAGACTATCAGTGGCTGGCAGTGAGGCTCATCACCGGTCACGTCATCGGTGAGCTGCCTCACCTACAGGTGCGTAAGCTGGAGTATCGTATCGGCCAAATGACATCATCAGAGGCAGTGCTCCCATGGGAGGGCATACCGAGTAATTGGCTCGATCTGACGTTGCCGTATGGTACTGCTCTGCTGCTCACCAGCGGTCACACGGTGCTGTGGGGCGGTATCATCATCAAGAGAGAGCGTAAGCTCGGTGCCGGTGGCATGACTCTTACACTCTCTACCATCGAGCATTATCTCGATAGTGTATACATCCGGTCAGCCAAGTACAAGCAGCTCCCACAAACAAAAATAGCCGCTAATCTGGTGGATATCACCGAGAGCACCGGGCTGCATGTAGTGCCGGATATCGGTGAGAGCACGATCCTAAGAGATCGCACCTATGATGAAACGCAAAACAAAACAATACTGAGTGCGATCCAAGAGCTATCCGGCGTCATCAATGGTCCCGAGTGGGTCACAGGGTGGCGCGAAACCGAAGATTATCGTTTTACACCAGTAATCATCATCCGGGACGTGCTCGGCCAATACCGTGAACAGGCAGTTTTTGATGAGTCATCGATGGCTGATTTTACAATCCTCGAGGATTACTCTACCGGTTATGGTGCTAACCGGGTACAGGCCACATCCAGCGCTGAGGACAGTGAAAGTGCCCTATCCGACTGGCAAATGTACCAAGACCCGGCAAGGCCAGCCATCGAATACAAGTACCAAGCTGGGACATCAATCACCCGAAAAGAGACCCTCAATGAACACGCTCGATCTGAGCTAGAAACCCTAAAAAACGGCACAGCCACCATTACCTTTACCTCAGCTCTGACCACATCCCCTCGCCCCGGTATTGACTGGGATATCGGTGACATTGTCAACTATCGGCTTGGCACGGCTACTCAGTATTTGCCTGATTTTGACCATGGGTGGGTGAGGATCATCGGATATGACTTGGATTATAGCCAAGCGTGGCAGCTAACACCCATGCTGAGACCGGTCACTACCGAGCGGGAAAAGAGTCTCATACAATGACCATTAAATACAGCCTCACTGGGCCTGACGCCACAGCCCGACAGATAAGGGACTTGCGTAAAACCCAGGCTGAAAACATGGCTGCATTGGCTAAGCAATCAACCGGGTCTGGCAGTGATACAAGTGTGAGCTTATCTTATACAGACAAAACATGGTCTCAGGTTTATACGTCTGCAACACCTAATAGAGCTGTAACCATACCATACGATAGTACTTTTGACCAAAACATATCAATAACGGTACCTCCATCAGGTACGATTATGGTCAACATTAAGACATGGCTTTCGGCTGTCCTCGATATCACTACCCGCGGTAAAACGACGATGGGGCTAAGAGCTGGGATTATACCGATAAAATGGTACGATGGCGATACTATACCTGATTTAGCACAGGGGCAGTATGGCGGCTGTCAGCTTTATCTCGAGATCAAAGCTGCGAATGAAACCTACAGCATTGGGTCTAGTCTATCTGACGTCACTGTATTCGCCGGTCTAACACCAGGCAGAAAACTTAATATCAGGTCACGCCGGTATTACTGGGGTTGGGCGGGATCACCAACAAGCTCGGACTCGATACCATCCGGGTCATCATACACTATTACTATGCAAGGTATGCTAATCCAAGCACTGCCAATATAGACTATAGATATATAAGAGATAGGATACTTATGACAATCATCTTACACCCGCTTACAGTAGGCTCAGACAACAAACCGGCGTATTCGGCTGACGATTTTAGACGTACTAACACGGTATGGCTATCACCGTCCGACAGTTCGATCGGTGCGGCCAGTGCATGTGTGAGTGGTATCCGCAACGAGGTGGACGGCCCGATCTGCACTCTTAATGATCTTACTGTGACTGTCAAAGCGCATACTGGTATCGTCTACCCTTTCCACGGCGGGTCACCGTACACTTACTACATTGATGATGAGACGGTCACACTCGACAGCGCTACCCAGTCATATAAGATAGCGATAGTCGTCAGTGATCCGAGCGCCGGTATCGGCACAACACCAGGTGCCACACTACAAGCACTACCAGCAACCACACCAGACAACAGTATTAATGGTCTGGTGCTGGCGCAAGTAGCACAAGGGGTCGTAAATGACTTGGTGCCCCGACTCTTATCGGGTACTGTCATACAAACACAGACTTTGACCGCGTTACAGCAGATCAAAACCACCGATGGGCAAAAAGGGCGAGTAGCGACTACTGGAGATACATATACATATCTTAATGGAACATGGGTAGCCGATAAAGTCGGTATCTCTGTAGAGGGGCCAATAAGACTATATAGTGACTCTACTGCAACAATCGAGGGAATGCGTTATGGTCATATCGTATCGTTGTTTTTATCTGTGAATAGGACTGAAACAGCCAATGGTAGGTTTACGACAATTGGTACCATCCCTAGAGGGTGGCGACCGGGGAGACCAGTCTACTTACGGCTAGGTGGTGAAGATGGGTCTTATAACCAGCGTATGTTAGTCGTATATGAAGGTGGCAGTGTATCGTATGAGCCTCTAGGCAGCTATCAAAATGGATCTGGTTTCAGCCAAAATGTAACATTTATTGCTGTCGATGATTAATGTAGCGCTAGCTGTAATACCCCAAAAATAATGCTGACTACTGATGAGAGTATGGTAGTCAGCATTGTGGCTCTACGATACACACTCTCTTTATAGGTTTTTAGCTGCTCTTGTGCCTCTTTGAGGTCTTGCTCGAGCATGTCACACCGGTAGGAGAGGTGGCTGAGCTCGGATCGGGCATGCTCTTTGGTCTCATAACTGTCTAGCTGCTGACTTATCGCCAAAAGTCGAGCGTTAGTATCGTCAAAGCGCATTGAGATCATATCTTTAAGGTCGCTGAAACGCGCATCGGATACAGTATCCTTATCGTCCATAACACCCATGGTAACCGCCAAATATCCGATACGTTATAAGCTGGTACCGTGGCACACCGTATGAGACCGAGTATGGAGAGATGATGAGAGAAAAGCTGAGAGCACCAAGACGGCTTATGCTGGCCTTGGTCGCTATACTCTTAGCGCTGTCGATGGGAGCAGTCCCGGCCTCAGCGGCTGATCTGCTTGATGTGAGCTCATGGCAGACCGGTATTAATGTAACGACCACAGGTGCTGACATTGTAGTAGCCAAAGCCACCGAAGGGCTCAACTACGTTAACCCCGACTGTGACCGAGTCATACAGCAGTCACTATCCTCTGGTAAAGGTGCTGGCGTCTATCATTTTGCCAACACTGCCAACGATCCAACAGCCGAGGCCAACTACTTTCTGGCCAACGCTAAAGGCTATGTGGGTAAGGGTATCGTGCCGATCCTCGACTGGGAGCCTCGAGCACCCGGCGCCGTATGGTGGGCTCAGACTTGGCTTAACCGAGTCGAAGCCCAGTGGGGAACCAAGCCCATTATCTACATGAATCAAGGCACGGAAAACGCCTATGATTGGAGCCCGGTAGTCAAACAGGATTACGGGCTATGGATCGCCGCCTACACTCTCGGCTATCAGCCGATCTACGGTTTTCACCCGCCCAACAACGCACAGCCAGTCATGAGACACTGGCCTTTTGCGGTCGCATGGCAGTATACAAGCACAGGACGGGTAAACGGTTGGGATGGCAATGTTGACCTGAGCGTGGTGTATGGGTCTCTTGACACTTGGCACGCTTACGCTGGCAAGACTACAGGAGCAGCACCCACACCACCGTCCACACCGGCGCCAACGCCACCCGCTCCATCCCAGCCGACAGTATCCGGCACTGATGAGCAACTGGCCGATAGGGTCATGCGTGGAGAGTTTGGCTCTATCCCTGAGCGGCAACGCCGTTTGGGGTCTCGCTATGCTGCTGTACAGGCGATTGTTAATGCTAGGATGGGGCAGTCTGGTGCTGGTGCCGCGTCTGGTGTATGTGTGGTGGTACGCTCTGGTGATACTCTGAGTGGTATCGCTGCTCGCACTGGTAAGACACCATATACCATGTGGGGTGGCTACAGGTCAGGCAATCCTAATGTCTTGTATGCTGGTGAGACTGTCTGCTATCGTGGCGCCAACACTGGCAGTCGGCCATCCGGTGGTCATGTGGTGCGGGCTGGTGAGAGCCTCTGGGCTATCTACGGGTCGGGCTGGGCTAATGCAGCCGCCCGAAACGGGATCAGGGCACCGTATGTCATCCATCCGGGTCAGGTACTCAGGTAAGCGAGGCATATCATGCAGACTGTAGACCCACAGACTCTGGCGATCGCCACGGCCATACTCGGTGTTTTCAGCTCGATCATCACCCAGGTGGCTAAGAGATGGGTAGCACAGCCTTACCGCGATATTTTCGCGCTGGCTGTTTCTCTGGTGGTGTCGGCTTTGGCTGTAGGTGTGACCGTCCTAGCTACTCTCATACAGGGTACCGGCATACATTTTGACTGGCCGTCACTTGCCACGTCCATCATGGGTGTAGTTGGTGTATCACAAGCGATCTATGCGGCAGTGCTTAAGCTAATCGCCAGTGATGATAAGCCAACACAAGTGTGATACACTGTAAGTGGGCATGGTAAAGTTCCCTTAACTGCACTATGTCCATATAACATGGCAAGTTGGCCCGTGCCATCATTAAGAGACACGGGCCAACTCTTATCTATCAAATAGATTTCATCTACACCGGCATTAATGATTTGTTTTAACAATCGCCATGTTGGATTTTGGCTATCCTATATCCTTTTGACCAAGTTCTGCTATCATCGACGGGAATGGTGCAGATTGCAGCGGCTTTCCATGTATCTCAAAATGTACGCGGCCTTTGAGGAATGTCAGTTTTGCCCGGTGATAAAGATACCGGTGGAACCATTTTGTATCAGTCCTAGCGGGGATGAGCAGCACAACCATAGTATCCGGTTTTAAAGCCTCATGAGCTGATTTTGATACCCATTTTGGCAGCTCTCGACCGTAGGGCGGGTTCAAGAACACGGTCTCCCCCCCCCCAATCCTGGTTTAGGCCATTATCAGCCATAGTAAAGTACTTGGCACACTTGGCATTTTGACCGTTTGAGGCCGGATCAAGGGTAAAATGGTGTAACTCATCAAGACTGTCAAACAAGGCTTGTGGTGTCTCCCAATCTAGCCTATTGCTCGAAAATGCGGCACCACCGCTACTGACAAATGCACTCATCTATCCCACCTCACCAGCGATTTAGTAGCATGTCGATATAATTAGGGTCATATGGCGTATCAGGCCCCACCTCATGGTAGATAACTGTCCTAATGATTGACCCATCATCATTGAGTGTGCAAGGCCCTAGACCATGATAGGTGACTTGCACGGTCTTAGGATCATCCCACGCATGCACGATGTACCCATCAGTCTCAGCCTCTGCCGGGTGGGCATGTACCCACCCATGGCAGCCGGTAGTACCAGACCCGCACAGCCAAATGAGATTACTGGGTTTGTGCAGTCCATCGAAAGGATGTGACCTGAGCCTACGATGATGGAGACTCGCCATGGTGTTATCGAGAGGCTTGCCGCACCTGACACACTGGTATCTGTCCCGTCGCATGGTCAGATCGCGTACTTGCTCAGTCGGCTTTCCCATACCCATTATCCTTAGATTCAGCGTAGTAACCAACACAATGCAACATGTCCATCTGCTTCTGTGAGCGGGTGATAGCCTCTTGTATAAGGTCTGTGATTTCGTCGGTATCCGGGAAACTAGCTGGCGCAAAACGAAAAGCCTTGGTGATTTGCATATATGACTTGTAGTGCTCTACTGCATTGTTTGCGTCCTTAAGTAAAGTGATAGCCGTTTTGATGGCCCGTAAAGCCATTTCATCTGGTGAAACTGTATTATTCCGCTTTGTGCCGAGAGCCATTATTTGCCTTTCTGGTATAGCTGCCCGCGTCCGTATAGTCGTCATCGTATAAAACCCAGTCTTGCCATGTGGCGCCCTTGACGGCTTTGAGGCTCATCACTGTGGTGTATCCGCACGTCATGCACCGGTGGAGCACGAGAATATTCGTTGGCTGACTAAGCACTTTACCGGTGATCGAGCGTGGATGTGCCTTGGTCTTGCACTGTGGACAATGATAGGACTTATCACGATAACCATGCCTACAGATGATGAGACCGTCCATGGGTGCCCAAGAGTCCCAGATAATCGGGGCGCCATCCCATTTGACTGGCAAAGTATGATTACTCATCAGGCTCATCCTCATCAGAGTCTGCTGGTGCTCCCTGATCAACTTGTAGCCCCGTGACCCTAAAAGCGATACTCTCTAATACTACCGACTGTTCCCGCAACGTATTTACCAGCGTGGGGATATGCGTTAGGGCGACCATCGCTGGCCCGTCAAGCACTTGCTCATTTGTCGCCACTCTGCCAGCGACGCGAGCAGCTTTTAACAACGCGATCACGTCATCGAGCTCTTGCCACGCACGTATAAGACAATAGTCGGTGGTATTTTCACTTTCATTTTGGCTGTACATTACTTTTAGTCCCCCGTAAAACGGCTATAGTCTTATCGAGACGCTGATATATCTTTGATATGCTGTTCTTGTAGTCGGTCAGATCATAGATTTCTTCATAATCCGCTTCATGGATCGATTCATGGTACCCGGCAATGCGCATATCATCACGAGCTGCTGTGAGCATATTGCTAGCAGTCCATAAAGCGTCTCTAGCTTTCTCCAATTCATCGAACATACTCCTAACATAAGGATCACCAATTCTTGCCATTGTCACTCTTTCCTCTTAGCCGCCCAGACTTTATCCATGATTTCAGCGCATTCTTCTAAGCGAGTGTGGACGCCAACAATGTCTGCAATCGCGTTAAGCTCTAGATCATCATTGTCTAAATGGTCTTTATAGATGATCCCGACCATGATCGTGTCATCGAGCAGTGTTTCGGCCTTGTGGATTAGCTCTGTTGCCTGGTCAAAGGCTTCTGCCGCTTTTGGTGTGTAGTTACGCATAGGTTTTATCCTTTCTTTGCCATAATCAGTCGTCATTATGGGCCCTCTTGGTTTCGTATATTTTGATAGCTTTGACTGTCTCGCTGTCTAGCTCTTGTTGGATCGCTTTGACTCGCCTGAATATGGTATCTGTGTCTTTTGGCATTTCCAATGCAGATTTAAGATCATTGATAATCAGACTGATAGATTTAATCTGCTTATATACGTCGGTGATCTGTGCTAGCTGCTGTGGAGTCAATATTTCTGTCGTGTATGAGGCTGAGTCAGCAAACTGTACAGCTTTAAGCAGCGTATTGACAAAGTCCAGGTAGGTTAGTGCAGAGTCAAGATATACTGTAGGCTCATCCCAACGTTCATCTGCGTTCACACCCCAACGTTCATCAGCGTTCATCTTATATATGCCCCTTAACTTTCGTATTTTGCCCTTGCCTGATTCTGCCCTATAAGGTAGCGGTTGAAGTCTTTGATCTGCTCATAGATTGGGCAAACATAGTAGAGATCATCGGTGCCTTGTGGATAGGTCTTATCCCACTCATCATGTGTCATACCTGATATGGTCATGAGCGTGTCGAGGACTTGCTCACTTTTGCCTCTGGCGTTTAGCTCTATATCCTGACCTATTTTATAAATTCCAAGAAAAGCATGGGTGGCGTTGGAGCGGATGTACATGATGAAGTCTGAATCATTATGTGGATAGCGTGAGAAGTCGAGCAGTTGCCTACGGTCTGCAATCCTTGCATACTGTGCGCTGGTGACTGCTCGGGTCATGATCCGGTCGTATGCTACGAATTCACTCATGGTTGCTGCTCTTTCCCTCATATGTGCCGGTCTGAATAACGTGCAAAATGTTGCTTAGGTTATTGATCTGGGTCTTTATCATTTCTGGGTATGATTCAAGTTCATGCATAGCGGCTATTTGTGTACGGTTAAGACCACCGGATAGCAGACTTTCAGGGCTGGTGATTTTGGCAGCTTTCAGCATTGTCAGCGCTTCATCAAGTCTATTCAATCCGTAGTCTGCCAGAGCGACTACTCTCTCTGTGTTGCGGTTTACTGGTGTATCTGTCATGATAACCCCTTAGATATTCTGAATATATTTGATATATTGGCTAAAGTCACAGTCAAGTATGTCAGCCATGGCATTGAGGTAACGATCCTCTGGGAACTCGGTATCCCGTTCCCATGTGGATATGACGATCTTGGTGCGGCCTATGGCCTTGCCTAGCATGGCTTGCGTATATCCGGCAGCTATGCGGGCACTCTTAAGGATCGTCCCGAAAGTGACCGCATACGACATATCCTCTTCTTGACAAAGAGATATGTCGCCATCTGCATTGTATTCGAGCACAGCGCCAGTACGGTTATTTTGAATAAAGACGACGGGCTTATCGTCCCTATGCTGCCACACCTGATTTGAGCTGAGACGATAGGCTTGTGTTTTTTTGGCCCCGCCTACTATGTCCTCGAGTGGTATATCCACTGGGTGATATAAATGGGTGTCATTATCTGGTATTAAAGACATGGCTATCTCTCTTCATTTTGTTTTGCTTACATTTTGCCGACTGATAGCACTATCTCATCGCACTCATCGTGATCGATAATGCTTACAGTGCTCTGCACTTCATCGGATAGTCTCTGTGCCCGCCAAAAGGCTCGGTAGAGGCTGGTATCTTCTGGTAAGTCTTCTATGACTCCCGGCCTCGCCGGGGTTGTTAGTCCATATGACATTTTGACCCTTACATAACATGGCTGCATTACTCGGTAATGCTTGTATACTCAGTATATCACCTTATAGCTGCTCTGCCAAATGCCGATACAGTGCCGCTACAGCTGTCGCGCTTAAAGCACCCAGTATCTTGTGTCTGCTGCCTCTGGACGCTACAAAGTACACGGGGATAGTCACCCACGGTGCCAGACACCACCCGCACACTGTGAGCTCACTTAAAGCCGGTACCTTATGCCTCACCAGCTCACGACCCTTGGATAGTATGTCGCCGGGGCCGGGTGTGAGCTGTGCCGCTGACTCGACATACCCACCGATAAGGCCAGCAGTGATGATAGATGTGAGATTATCTGTTGTCATGGTGTATCCTCTCTTGCACGGCGGCTATAAGGCTACTGCTGTCAGCATACCAGCGCTGCCGATAGTAGTAGCACGGCATAGGCACTGATGGATCGTCAGTATAGAGCTCATAGAGTGGGCGCCACAGCGTATTGCCCGGCATGATAGCCACAAGTCGGGTATCGCACCCATGCTTATGCGCATACCGGCATAGGCTCTGTACCTCAATGAGCGAGGCTCTCATACTACCCTCACATGATGGGCAGCTTGGTGTGAGCAGATATATCGTATCTGAGCTTTTAGCCCTGAGCCTCAGCGCCGTATCCGTAAAATGCCCGATCATCATGCCTCACTCATCCTTATCATCATCGTAGAGGCCCAGAGCATGTGAGAGCAGCAGCCCACAAGCCACGCACCCACACACGCATAGGGTCGGCCAGACGCTACCACCCCACCCGGTAGGCCCGGGCGAGATGATAGCCAACACCCCAAACACCAACAAGCCTAAAACGCTCACTATCAGCTCAATTTTGTGCATGGTCACACCGTGGGCTTAGCTCGATAAGGTGCCGATATATGGCCTCATAGTCACGCTCTGTCAGCTCCCGCATGTGCTGTACCGGGCGCCCCTTGTACTGGCGTAACACTTCGGGCAGCTTAATGCCACCTTGCTCAGCCATAGTGAGTAGCTGCTGTATCTGCTGATCGGTGATACCACCAGCCTTGACTTGTTGAGTCGCGTTAGGCTGTGCCTTTTGGTATGTCGTCTGCTGTTGAGGTCGGTTGTACTGCTGTTGAGGCTGCTGGCGTGGTGCTTGCTGCTGTCTGGGCGGCTGCTGCTGTGCAGTCTGCCGCTGAGGCTGCTGACGTGTCTGATACTGCCGCTGCTGGTTTTGCGGGTACTGCTGCTGTGGATTAGCTGCCCTCTGATAGTATTGTGAGGCCATCTCACCATCATCATCATCATCCGGGTAGATACCAAGAGCTGCAAAAAGACTATACCGGCGAGCATAGGTGATAGCTGATCCCGATGTTTTCGGATTGCCAGTCATGACTACTGGATACTTGCCTACGAGTATCTCACTGTCCGAATCAAAAACGATTGTATCGACTGTCACCATTGGCTGAGGGATGTATGAGGTCTTGCGATTTTCTACAAAAGGTTGCCCCTCGACGATATTTACAAAGTTGACTGACTGCCTAAAACCTATATCGTGCTTTGCAAATATCTCTTTTGCTGCTTTTAGGACAGTCGTTAGGGTCAGATAGCCATACTCATGATTACCGGTCTGCCCCCGAGCGTCTTTTGTAAGTACGCCAAGTTCATTAATCGCATTGCGGTATCTACCAGCGAGAGATTCGCCATCTTTGTCTTTCGGCTGCTCTTGTGCTTGTTTCACGGTTGCCATATCTGTAACTCCCATCTAGGTGTAATACTCAGTATATAGCACAGTATTGCCGTTTGGCAAACCCGTGCCGTTACGTGTTGCCGGAAAGTCGTGTTATAGTAAGGGCTACATAAACCAAATGCCCGGCAGCTTTACACCGCCGGGCATATAGTGGTAAATAACTCACGCACAGGGCTATTATACCACGACCGAGCGTTATACGCCACTTAACGCGCTCGCTAAAAGTGTGGCCCCCGCTCACACCGGGTGGTAGCCGTCAGAGGGTAAGAGATCAACAGACCTCAAAGGCGTATTTGGCATAAACGGGCTGGCCGACAAATACCGATAGGGTGCGAGCTTACATAGTGACCTTGGGATTGCACTTTGAGGATGGCTCAAAAGCCTAGCCGCCGTGCGGGATTACAGATAATGACACCCACCGAGTTGACGACTGCGATGGTGCGGCATGACGTAAGATCACACTCTCTCATCAAGTTGTCACTGTCCCTTGTAAGCGAGATAATCGCACTAGCAAGGGGCAAGTCTCTCCCAGCTCCAATACAAACAATCAATAAGATAGTCGTTTATGACACTTAACAGCATAGATTTGCCATATAGCAATACTGTGCTATTATGTATGGTATGAAACGAAACAGCACTAATCCAAAGACAAACGATACTGACTATATGAGCACTACGGACTTTGCCCTACACTTTGGGTATAGTCCTATCACTATCAGTCGCTGGTGTGCCTCGGGTCGTATCCCAGCTATCAAGGTAGGCCACCAGTGGCGTATCCGTAAAAACGCTATCGACGCTTTGAGGGATGGCACAGCAGCCGATAAGGGGGGTGAGTCATGATCGATAGTCCCCGTATACAGCTCACCAAGGCCAGACTCACCAAAGACCCAGAGATACACGCTGCTACCAACGGCGTGGACACATATATGGTCATCGATCTGGCCGTTAATCCGTGGCGCAAAGATCGGGAGACCGGCGAATCAATCCAAGCCGACCCACAATTTTACCAAGCAACCATCTGGGATGGCGCCCTCATCGACGCTTACCAGCAGTCACTGTTTAAAGGCACGAGCGTAACCGTCAATGGCTATCTCAATGTCCATTACTACCTTGACTCGAATAATCAGCAGCGTACACAGCTACAGATCAATAACGCCACCATTGCCTTACGTATCGAGCGGGCACGGCAAACCCCGGAATTTTAAGCAAATATAAGTTAGGAGATCAATCATGGGTGATGAACCAGACGTGACCGATCCACAGATACATGTTGTTGCGGCCAAAGAGGATGGCAATGACTGTGAGGCTCCCGCTGGCGTATATGAGGCCGTCTACGCTCGGTCTAGAGAGCTGGGCAAGCCGGTAGTCATGGAGCGTGCCTCGCTCGAGCACCTGATGAGAGATATCGACTGGTATCTATATCGCGTACTCAATCGGCAGACAATCGCTCAAAATATAGTAAAGTCCAAGTATCAGGGCGATCTCGACGATACGCAAAAAGTGGGGCTCTGCCAAGAGTATCTTAAAGAGGTCATGCGTCAGGCTATCGATGTGGCTAAAGCCGCTGACACTCGGGTAAAGGGGTTTAATGATGGCCCGGAATATTAAGGTAGATGATTGCACGACATTTATCCGTCAATCATCGGATGGCGGCTGGCAGATATGCCAGGTATTTGACAAAGGCAAAGCAGTATCCATACAGGATGTGACTTGGCAGTATGCCGAACAATGGATGAAAAATATACTCGCTAAGCCAGCTGTGATAGACGCATTGGCCGGTTTGCTGGGTGAAGAAGAGGGCTATCCGGCTGATGATAAGCAGCAGATAGCCAAAAAAGCGATAGATACGATTATCAGAGAGGCCGTATGATGGGATACCGAGAAAACTACAAGGGACTGCACAAGCCGCCACAAGCTGACGATCTGCATATCGCCACATATAATGGCGACTACTATATCGGCACATGGCAAGAGCTAAAGACCAATGGTGGTAGACGTATCAAAAATGATGATTTTGTCCATGAACTAACCGCCATCCTCATACAGAGGCCGGTACTGGACGCTGCCACCCGATATCTGCAAAACCATAAACCAGTCACCACAGATACTGAGTATGCTCGCAAGATGATAACAGTCGCTGTAAAGGCACTAGGTGATATCTCTGATGGCGGGAATGAAACGGGCGGACTATGAAGTGGCTGTTAAATATCATCATTATCTGTATATGTAATGTC
>JAAOBB010000150.1_pt1 | contig 23930 bp, 47 predicted proteins | sample 7267541 | NCBI WGS metagenome assembly JAAOBB01 (sample SAMN14345205, study PRJNA599270) | viral metagenome | isolation source: viral-like particles (VLPs) isolated from bee gut | host: Apis mellifera | place: Switzerland:Lausanne | collected 2017-01/2018-02 | reverse complement strand
GGTTATGGCTCAGCAGTCATTGTCATTAGCCAATATAGTTAAGCAGACTTATGTCAAAACAGCTCAAGGGCAATTTTTAGATTATCGTGCGGCTGAACACGGAACAGCCAGATACGCGGCAACGCAGACAGAAGTTAAGGCTAAATTTTTAGATTCTGATGGCAACCCAATTAATAATGTTCAAATAGGCGACCAATTCGCAAGCATTGGTGAAACGCCTATTTTTTATACCGTGCAAAAAATCAATGATGATTTGACAGGCGAATTAACTGCCGATGATCCAGGGACAACAGCCAACTCTTACATTGGGCAAATTCTACCAGTAACTAGCAATGACAGTCTTTCGTGGGCAGAAATAACCGAAATAGTGGCTCCTGCAAGAGATGAAGAAACAGATGACCACCTGCGTGACCGTTTATTAAGAGCTGATGACTGGATAGCTTATGGTGGCAATATTACGGATTATCTAGCTATGCTCAGCGATATTAGCGAAGTTGGAGCTGGTCAAGTCTATCCGGTGTGGAATGGAGCAGGTACCGTCAAGCTTGTGATTGTTGATAACAATTTAATGCCCGCTAGTGCCGACCTAGTTAAAAAAGTTAAAAACATAATTGATCCTACTGAGAATGAGAGTCAGGGCTATGGTCTAGCACCAATAGACCATCAAGTAACTGTAGTTGCACCAACACCTTTAACAGTTAATATAGCAGCGACAGTCAACATTGATGGCACACATGGAGCAGACATAGTTAAAGCTAAGATTAAAACTGCGATTGAAGAGTATTTTAAGCTGTTAAGACAAAGCTGGAACAACATTGATGCTAAAACTGGTCGAGGTTACTCACAGACGATTTACCGTTCAAAAATACTGTCACAAATTATGATGGTTGACGGGGTAATCAATGCGTCTGTACCAACGCTAAACGGTGCCGACCAAGATATTGCTCTAGTGTTTAACAATCAAACATCACAATTGCCGGTTTTAGGGGAGGTCGTTTTAGATGGCTAACAATCTAATGGACTATCTACCCGACTATTACGATGGTGTTTATGAAATGGAAGCTATCATGCATGCTCAGGGTGACGTCTTAGACAGGGCAGAAGGTGAGCAGTTTCGACTGCTTTTAAATCAGTTCGTCACACAAACAGATGCCAAGGGAATTTCAGTTTTTGAAGACCAGGTGGGGATTAAGCCCGCCCCAAATGATGATTTAGCAACAAGGCAAAACAAGATACTAATGCGCTTATTGCCACCGAGATCAATTACTATTTGGTACTTGCGCGACTTGTTTGCAACGCTAAAAATACCAGCAACTATAACTGTTGAACATAACAAACGAGATGCCATAGTTGAGGCTGAAAGCACTGAAATTGATAGTAGCCAAATTGAAAATATTAAGTATCTACTTAACATCTATCTGCCAGCAAATATGATCTATGAGATTAGAGTGGCGCTAAACAGAGCTGAGGTTGGCAATGATTTTAAAGTTGGTATTGGTATGTGGTCTAAAGCAACAACTACAGCGCAAGCCAATGTATCTCAATTTGTTAATTAGAAAGGAGTGGAATTTTGTCAAAATATAATAAGACGATATTAACCAATGCAGGGCTTGATTTAGCTGCTAGAGCCAGTTCTGGAAAAACAAAGTTCACAATTACCAGAGCAGCTACTTCAACCGAAAAACTAGCAGATAAGAGTATAAGTGAGCTGCAAAAATTAACCGCACTGCCTAGCCTGATGCAATATGGCGAGATTAACAATGTAGCTGATTCTGCCCAAGATAAAAATATTGTCATTGGTACAGAGTTGATTTTTAACAATAAAGACCTGACCACGAGTTACAATGTCAACACTATTGGGCTTTTTGCTAAAGAAGAAGGCACCAATAAAGAAATTCTTTACGCATTAACTACTGCGGCTGAGCCTGAAACGATGCCTGACTACAAGGACAAGGTGTTGTTCAAATTCAATATGACGATGTTTGTGGTAGTTGGCCAAACTGATAACGTATCAGTCAATGTTACGGATAACGGTGTAGTTACACAGCAACAACTGTCTGATGTCATTGCTAAATTACCGACTAAAGATGATTTAACAAAAGTTCGTAAGGACAGTAATGATTTAGCAGTACTATCTAATCCTGATAGCATAGTATCCAGTCAGATAATCAACTTGGATACATTCACCACAAGAGGTATAACAAAGTTTCAAAATGCACAATTATCGTCGGCAGGTTATATGCAAGCATTCGACCAGTCAACCACTGGACTTAATGGTTGGATTTTTAACATATACAGTAATGATGGTGCTAGCTATATTCAGATTGTGCATATTACTAATACTACGTACAACCAAGGCGCTATGTACTTTTTAAGAACAAAGGCTAATGGTACAAGCACAGAGGATTTTGCACGTATGTCTACTGTAAAAGATCACGCTCAATTCTTTCCTTTAACCCAAAGAGATGCGAAAGACGTGGTTGCTCGTGACGAAAACAAGAGCTTCAATCCTGACAATGTGGTCGATTCGGGTGTACACCGCATTAGTAGCACTAAGATTAATGCTAAGTATGATGTTACTGACCCTAAGGACCCTAACAGTGGCTATAGCTTTTCAGGATTTTACTGGGGATGGCTGTTCAATCTTAATTTTGATGACAGCCCAACCAGTAATGCTGTCTATCAACTGCTAGTGATTAATAGTGGTATATATTTCCGCGAGATATCTGTTAAAACTAATGATTTCCCAGCATTTAACAGTTTTAGCTTTGCAAGGGACATTGCCAAGCTTCAAACAGCGATCGATAACCTTTTAAAAACGAAAGTTAATTTTTCTGATTTGATTGGTTACATTTCAGACCACAATGGCAACAAATTGGTAGAAACTACAGGCAATGCTAATGCTATTGGCGAACCTGGTATCTATTTCACAAAAGGCGGTATAAAAAATCTGCCACTGACTAATTGGGGTATATTGCAGGTCATTGGTATTACAGCTACAGATAGTGATAGCGCGCATCGAAAAGTGCAGATATATTATCCAGATGACCTAGGCATAATGCCGTACTATCGTAATGTAACCAACACTAATATTGGTTCTTGGCATCAATTTGCTTCACAGGACGACATTACTAATCTTATTAATAAAGTTAATACACTTGGAGCTGTGAAAAAGGTTAACAATAAATTACCAGGTGCAGATGGCAACGTCACGCTATCGTCGTTTGAAAATCCGGACTTTGTTTACACTAAAAAAGATACATTGGATGTAGACAAGGCCACTACACCAGGCATCTACTCGTTGATGGATACTACATTGACATGCTCAATTAACACTAATGCGCTAAATGCAGTTCCAGGAAACACAGACGGGAAAACATACACTGGGTATCTAAAGGTGTATAAGCATGACGCTGCCAACATTACGCAAGAGTTACGTATCTATACAGGACGCGCTGTGCCAGACTTTACAACAAGCACAAGGTGTATCTATGGCAACAGTAACTACCGTCCTAACTTTCAACGTTCAATCACGGATATGGATTATAAGAACATCATTGGGTACATTGATGGCAAAGAAACAGTGCACCAGTGTGATGATTTGACCAGTGGCATTGCTTACTCAAAAGCAAATCCGAACATAATTGTTGCAACGCCTTAATAGAAAGGAGATTGATTTATGCTACTAATGAACGGAAAAGAAGTTAACCACCTTTTACTTAATGGCGAACAGTTCGACTTATCAAACTACGGTAAAAAAGTAAAAGTAGTTAAAAGAATAGAGGTATGTATAAACGGGGTTAATTTCGATGGATCATATTTTTATAACAATACCGGTGGAGCAAGCATTATTAGCGCAGGTACATTGGGATATATAATCGGATTAACATACGGCCAATGTTATTACATTTTTAACACTGCATCAAAAAATCCAGTTGGTGTATGGGTTCCGAAGGATTCAGTAGAAATACTAGAAAATGGGGGGGGGTAAATAGTCCTTTCTATTTACTAATAATATATAAATTGGACGATATGAGGGAGGTGGCTCCTTCATGTCTCTAATAATGAATGGCAAATTGATAAGGAACCTGATAGTTAATGGAGAAGTATTTTCAAAAGGGTATGCTAATAGAAGAGTAAAAATAATAAATACCGGTAGTGGGATGGATGTACGTATAGGACACAACGTTAATATTACGGGTTATATATATTACTCTGAAACAGACACAGTGCATGTTGGTGATGAGTTTGTCGTATTCGCCAAAGTGCAAGACGCGCTATTTATCGGAAACTCGCCTAAGCCACCGTCAACAAACAGTTCACCAAAAACGTCCGGTCTTGGCATGGGCTGGATACCAATGAGCAGCGTTCAATTTTTAGATTAGGAGATATGAAATGACAGAAACAACGAATACAGTTAATCAAGACAGTAGCAGTGCTGATTTAGCACCTAAAGATGATGTGAAGGGCTTCATTCAAGTATATAAATCAACTGATGAAAATCCTTGCGAGGTGTGGTTCGCACCTAGGGATGCAGAAATTATCCGACCTTATACGCATATTCCTCCTGATGCAAGCTTGAAAAAGCCTAAATTTGATTTTGTAAATTATAAATGGTTTGACATGGATGAAGCTACACAGGCGCAAAAACTTAGTGATATGGCAGATACTATTAAAAAGCTAAAAGATGATGTAGCTAATGGCACAGCATCCAAGGATGACATTGACAACATTAATGAGCAGCTTGGAACATTAGTTGGCTTGATTTCATCAGGCATTGTTCCTGAACAAGATGAGGACGTAACAAAAGGGAGTGATAAATAATGAAAGCTTTTGAATCGCTCTATAAATATCTATACAAAGTTGGTGTATATAATAAGGAGAAAGTTGCTAGCTTTGTTGGCAAGACTATTGATGCTGCTGCGTATAAAGAGATTACAGGTGATGACTATGTTGACCAAATTGAAACAGCTAATTAGAAATGCTGACAACAATTTTAACCAATTACTAATAGGGGTGCTAATCATATTGATTGGCATTTTTTTATGGGCGGACAAGAATTATTTCTTTTGGCCACCTCAACTTCGTCCACTAATGAACAGCGAATGGTCGGATATCATCTTTATTATTTTGGGTGTCTGTTTACTATTCACTGCATTAACTGGCAATCGAAGTAGGCGGCTTCAGAGCATCTTGCTTATCGTAGCAAGTGCAGCTGTGGCTATGCTGCTAGTTGAGCAGGTTTGGCACGTGTTATTTGCTAATAAAATTGAAATGATTATGGCCGTAATCTTGGATGCAGGATTATTGGTAATGCTTATCAGGTGCGCATACGAGAATTAAGGGGGCGATCACTTGCGCGATCTATCAAATTGGATACAAGTGTTCGCTGGTGCTATTAGTACGATAATTGCTGCCGTTGCGGTGTCGCACAAAACCAACAGGGCAGACTATGATGCAATAATACAAGAACATAAATCTGAACGTGACGAGTTAAAAAAGGAGAGAGATGAATTCAAACAAAATTACTATAACGAGAGAGAATTGAGAAATAAGGCTGAAAACGAACTGCTTGAATGTAAAACCAAGTACAAAATTTTATCCGAAAAATTGAAACAGCAAAAAAGCACTAGGAATAAATCCTAAGTGCTTTTTTAATTGAAAGGAAAAACAATGAGTCAAATTACTAATATTATCAATGTCATATTTCCATATGTAGCATTAATTGCAGTCGCTTTTGTCGCTATTTATCCGAGCTTAAAGCAAATTAATCCAAGCTTGGCCGAAAAGATGGAAACTTTATATCAAATAGCGCAGTCAATAGTTGTTAATCAAAGTAAGCGTGATGTACCGGGACAGGTTAAAAAGGAAACTGCGACAGAGCAATTGCTTAAACAAGCAAATAAATCTAACACTGACATAACTAAAGAAACAGCTGAAAGCATCATTGAAGATGCCTATGATACCAGGATTAATAACCAAAAAGGAGTAAACTAAAATGAAAAGAAATTATAAATACGCATTAAGTGATAATGAAGGAAGTTCGCACAAGGCAAAACCTAACTTTATCGTGGCTCATTCAACAGCCACACCTAATGGCGAAGCTTGGGCTGTAGCTCGCAATATGAAAACTGGAATTAATACTAGCCAAACCTATGCACACTTGGTAATTGACGATGATAACATCTACCAAGTTGGTGAAGTTGGCTATGATGCATGGGGTGCGGGTATGCCGGCTAATAGCATGGCACCAGTACAGATTGAACTATGCGAGTTTACTAACCACAAACGAGCAATGAAAGCCTATAAGCACTACGTTAACTGGTTACGTTGGTCAGCCAAGAAATATGGTATTCCGCTAACGCTTGATAACGACAAGCCAACCGGCATTAAGACACATGCTTGGCTAGTCCAACATGGATACAGTAACACTAACCACACTGATCCATGGGGCTATTTGGCCAAGTTAGGTATCAGCAAGGCGCAATTTGCCAAAGACTTGAAAAAAGGCTTTAGTGGGAAAAACATCAAAAATACTAAATAATAATCAATAAGCCACTCTGGAGCGTTGCTCTGGGGTGGCTTATTTTTGTTGCTTTATATTATAATTGAAAAAATATTATAAGGAGCTTTGAATATGGATAAATTTTGGAATTATGTTAAAGTTTGTTTTAAACGTTTTGTTAAATTTATATTTACTAATGCAAAATTTAATGATGGCATTAGTAAATTACTAGCACTTATCGCAATAATTATCATAGCAGATTTCTTCATATTTGTTATTTTAATTTCGATTTTGATTTTGACTTATATGTGTATTTCAGGTAAGGGAAATGAGACTCTTAAAACAATATTCTATGCAATATTAAATACAGTACTACAACCAAATTGTCTCATTCCTATTTGTATTTATATTCTTGTGGTTTTTTTTCTTTCTACAAATTTTCGTATAATAAAAACCAAAAATTATAAAGAAGAATTCTCAAAAGAAACTAATGAGACTATTAAAGTTTATATTCGTATTTTAATAGGAATACTAGTGGCAGTAAAATCAATACTTTGCTGGAATAAATACGCTCTAATAAAACAAATATGGGTCTATATGTCTATGTTTTGTATATTTATAGCATTGACATGGATACTATATTTCTCTTTTTGTGTAAGAGTGCTTAACAGTATTAATGTTAGATGCTCAATTTTTATTGCAAAAGCTTTTAAATCTATACTAATTGCTCTAGTAGCTTGGTTTACAATATACAAGTCTGTTAAAACTACTATCGACTATTCTATTAATTTGACTACCTCTGCTTTATCTTTTTTATATCCAATATTAGATATGTATGTTTATGTATGCTCAGAAATTGAAGAATTTAGCAAAAAATAGAAAGAAAAGAAGAAGTTTGATTTTTATAATCATAATTAAAAAAGCCACTTAGACTAAGTTCTAGGTGGCTTTATTTTTGTGCAAACAAAATAATTATTTTCCTAAGAATAATTGACATTACACCTACGTAAGTGTATTATATTATATGTAAGGAGGTGAAACATGGATGGCAAGAAATAAAAAAAGACTTCAACAGTCAGATGAAAAAGTTGCTAAGTACACCGCAATAGCGGCGTGGGCTGTTCCAGCAACCGCACTTATCAACTTGATTCAGGACATTGTTAAAGCCTTTTGTAAATAACCAAAGATGTGGAGCTTAGCTCCACTCTTTGCTATCCATTATAACATGACTGATAAAGAAAAAAAGTACTATAAATCAGCAATGATTGCTATATTATTAGGAATACTGTTATTTTCAATAGGAGCGCTAATATGACGTTAAGTGATGCAAAAAAACGTGCAAACCAAAAATGGAATGATAAAAATAAAGCTAAAATGACCTACTTTCGGAGAAAGTCCGACTCTAAAAACTTCATTTTGAAGTATGCTACTGAAGAAGACTTAGACAAAACACTAGAGTATATCCAACAGCGAAGAGATGAACTAAAAAGTTAAACCATAAAATTGCTTTTTTATCACTTAGGTTTTACAATTATACCAAACTAATGTTCGGGTGATACGCAAGTGAGTAAAGAATTTGATAAAAGATTAGATGATTTTTTCAGAACCTATCAAGATCGTGGCATGAAAAAATGGCAGGGATTTATGCTAAGTGATTTTACTTCTAAAACTGATAAAATTGATAAGGAACGCGCTAAAGTCTATGAAAAAAAGAAGCCAATGTCTCTTGAATCAATCAGTGAAATATTGATGATTGCTTATGCTAATCATAGATCAGTATCAGTACAGTTGAAGCAGGTTGATATCGATGATAAATTCCTGCCTGATATAGTTGGCACCGTAGATGGCTATCAAGTTGACCATGTAGTTATTTCAGGTGAGTGGATTGAATTAGAAGACATTAATAATGTAGAAATAGATTAAAAGAGTAGTTAATAAAACTACTCTTTTTTGTTTTAAATATTTAGCATGGATAAAACTAGATTTAAAAATACTAATATTTCAAAAATTATACCATCACTGTTTAATTTGAAAAGGTCACACATTTGGCTTTCAAATAATGTAGAATAAAATTATAATGACAAGAGATTTTTAAAAGACTAGCTTTCTTTTGAAAGGATTTAGGCAAGAGACAATGATTACTTTTATCATAGTAGTACTAGATTTTTGTGTAACGGGTTCTATTATTTACATGTTGTACCATGACTATAGACTTAAAAAGTCAGGATCAACGGAAAAGCCACTTAAAAAGAAGTGGCAATATTGGCTAAGTATATTTGCGCTATTTTGTGTAATAGGTGTGGCAGCATCTTTTGATAATACTGATAATACTGCTCAAAATGAAAATAGCAGTGATATAGCACAATCAAAAAGAAAAAAGAAAAGGCAGAAAGTTGCAGATGAAAAAACTGCTCAAACTGCTAATGATGACGATTCTGAAGACGGCAATGGTGAAATTGACTCTAAAGAAGCAAATACTAACATTGCTATGCTGTTAAGGGATGATCAAAAGGATGCCACAAAAGGAAAAGAAAAATATGCTTATGCATTATATCTTAAAAATATAAAATACAACAAAGACAGCGTAGAGGTTCAAGTTACTAACGACTTCTTTGATCTTACAAATGATGAAAAAGATATTGTTGCCGAAAGAGTTCAAGGCGTAGTTGGAGCTGGTATTTCCATGACTGACAGTAACTATGAACCAAAAGATGACCAAGAAGGATATTATTTAAGCTTTTATTACGGCAAAATAGCTGTAGGACATTCAAAAATGTCATACTCACATGAATATAAGTGGTACAAGTCAGCTAATAAATAAAAACACGGGGTCTGATGTTAACTGTTATAAGTTTGGTAAATGGTCATTATGATGATAAGATAGTCTTAAACATGGATATGAACTAATCACGGCATTCATGTAAGCTTCTTTTATGCAACAATATGCTATAATCTTTCTAAGATTATGAGATATATGAAGTAGGCAGGTCTAGCAAATTGCTAGAGCTGCTTTTAAGTGTAAAAGGGACAAAAAAGGGACAAAAATAATAAATTATCTGGGAAATTTTTGGAATTTTATGGAAGATTATGGAAGTAAAAATACTAATATATCAGCATAAATTAAGATATAAAAGGGGATGAACAGAACAAATGATATATTTTGACATTAGAGCAACAATTTATCAAAAGCTCTCTAATAAAGCGTTTTTGGGAACTTTAAACGAAAATAGGGACAAGAAAGGGACAAAATTTTAAAATTTGAATTTTTTTATCTTTGAATCATATGTCTTTTGCGCTTGCTCTGTGACATGTAGATAAATTTGTCGAGTAATTCCCTCGCTTTCATGTCCAACACGTTTAGAAATATAGTCTAAAGGAAAGCCAAGCTCTGCAAGTTTTGACACATGTGTGTGGCGAAAGATATGTGAAGTGACCTTTTTATTAATATTAGTATAAGGTCTTATTCTTCTCAAGAAAGCTTCAGCAGTTCGGCTATTAATAACATAAGTACTTGTTTTGCTGTTTTTGCTTGTGAATAAAAAATCGTCAGGTTCCTTGTTTTTAGAATGCAATTGAAAAATTTGAACTGCTTGTTCAGGTAGTGAGATTGTTCTATAGCTTTTTTCTGTCTTGGTAGCATGTTGCTTTACTTCTCCTTGACCAACTACGGAAATCATTGTACCTGTTATATCTACATAATATGTTTCATTTTCAATATGTATATTTTTTATCTGAATAGCGCATGCTTCACCAATTCTCATTCCAGTAAGACACATCCAGAGAAATAAATCTGCATATTCTGGACGATTTTTTTCAGTACACTTATCTAATATTATTTTTATTTCATCATCTGTTAGATACCAATTTTCGACTCGATATCTTTTTTTGGCTTTTTCATCTTTATAGTTAACTTTGACATCTTCCATAATATTTGTTTTTGCATAGCCAAATTGTTTAGCATAACTGAAAATTTGAGAGAAAACATTAAAATAAACATGGGCTGTACTGTTAGAGAGATTGGATTTGTATAATAAATCATTGATATATCTGTTGATTTGTACAGCAGTTGTCTGCGAAACTAGCATTTTACCAAATGTCTTATTAATATTATTTAAAGTTGACCTGTAGCCTCTTTTAGTCTTATACGATATGCCGTTTTTTTCCCACAAATCAATCATTTTTTCTCCAAGCTCATCAAAAGTTATTGGAGTGTAGCTATATTGACTTAGCTGTTCTTCAATTTTTTTCTTTACAACCTTTTCAGCATTTGTTTTAGCAAAAGTGGTGTTTTTGGAGATTGTAATTGATTTTTTGTGTATACCTTCAAAAGAAGGATCTCTGTATCTAATGGAATACTTATATTTTCCATTTTGCAACTTTGTAACTTGAGGCGAATAATACTTAACCATGTTACTTCTCTTTCATATGCTATAATGAAGAAGACAAGGATTACCTTTGTCTTCAATACAGCTCTTAGAATTTGTCCGCAAAGCCAATTCTAAGAGCTTTTTTGTCTATTTAAATATAATGAGTGTTAAGAAAATTTTCTTCGAGACTCAATTACTTTACCGAGTATTTTACCTGGATTTTTTGAATTCAAAACAATTGGACTATAACCACTGGTATTGTCTGGCATAAGCAACACATCTTTACCCACATGTTTAATACGTTTAAGTGTGGCTTCTTCATTATCATCTACAAGTACAGCAGCAATTTCACCGTCTTCGACCGTAGGCTGCTGTTTAACAAAAACAATGTCGCCATCCTTAAATGTTGGTTCCATCGAGTTGCCTTTGCATGTTAAGGCGAAAATAACGTCATTTTTGTGTTCCTTGTTATAGAACATAGGAACATATCCTTCAATATTTTCCTCAGCTAATGTAGGGGTACCGCAAGCAATAGTACCAACTAAGGGGACATTTCTAAATGCTTCTTTATTAATAGGGAAAACGTTTTTAGGAAAGGGATCTTTACTGAGCCCAATTAAATAGTCCAGAGAAACGTTAAAATAGTCAGCTAAAATTTTAAGTGAAGAAAGCTTAGGCTCTTCTTTATTATTTTCCCAACGTGATAATCTCCCTTTTGTGATTTTTAGGTTAGGGTCGCTTTTATTTAAAACGCTGGCTAATTGGTCTAGGGTCATATTTCGACTTTTACGATAACTTTTAAGTTTTGTGCCTAAATCGGACATGTTTAATACCTCTTTTCGCTAATAACTATTATAGTTTATTTTGTTTCGAAAACAATACATTTTTGTATTTTTCGAAACAAAGTATTGACATCGAAACCTGATGAACTTATTATTAGTTTTGAAAAGTTTCGAATTCGAAACATGAAAGGAGGATGAAATATGGAATATGATCGACCATATTATGGCCTAATCAAAGTTTTGAAAGAACACAAAATTAATCAGGAGAATGCTGCTAAAATCATACACGTGAGCAGAAACACATTTAATCAGAAGCTCAACCGCAACGCCGGGAGAGACTTCAAATTAAGTGAGGCCAAAAAATTGGCACAAAGTCTTAATATTACTACATCAGACTTTTTTTAAATTAAAAAGTTGCGAATTCGAAACTTAATTAGAAAGGAGGTGAAACCATGACACTTTTAACAGCGGATGAAGTAATGAATGAATACCATTACAAAAAATCGACTTTTTATGAAAGGCGAAAGGAGTGCCTACTGTCAGACTACCAGGATGCAGTAATTCTTGATGGAAAAACTTTGATTGATAAAAGGCGGTGGGAAGAATTTATTAAATACAGAAGCGAACAAAAGAAACGTAAGCTGATGGGGATTGATTGAGGTAGGAATTATGGAAAGGATTTTGAAACAATGGCAGCACCTTTTAGACACATACACAGACATCGAGCTGAGAAGCGAAAGCTTGCTGCTAATCTCATTAATTGTAGCAATTGCTGGACTGGTATTAACGATTATCGTTTTAAGCATGCCAGAGAGATTGCCAGGGACATAAAAAAAGCCCGACAGCCATCGGACTTTCAAAATAACAGTTTATTAAAAAATAGTTCAAGGAGATTATATCACAATGGAATGCATTGGTACAGAAGCTAATGGTGGGATAGCCACTTATGGCGAAATTGGTGATGATTACGACACAGCTAGGGATTTTGTAATAGCTCAGGCTTTTTCGATGAACAATCTAAAGAAGTTTACCGAGCGCTTAGGCTACTACCCAGGGCAGCCACGAGGTCATGAATGTTATGAAGACATGCTTGAGGATTTCTCTGAATGGTGGAGTGAACCTGATAGCGAAGAATGGTATGACTTAGCCGCAAATTACTTTGACGGTCATGAGCTAACCGCAAAAGAAAGGCAGGCATTATGATGGTCGAAAAAAATAGGGAATTAAAAAATCAGCAAGAAATGATAACTCTAGGGAATAAGCAGTATGGAATTGCTTTTACACCTACTAAAATCGATTTTCCTGAATACAGCAAGCTAGTAGCATATGTCAAAGCTATTGAGACACAATATTCTCAATACAAGGTTACGCCTGATAACTTGAAATCTGCAAAGGAAACAAGAGCAAGGCTTAACAATCTAAAAAAAGCGCTAAATGACAAAAAAATAGAAATTGTTAAGTCAATAGACCAACCTGTTAATCATTTTAAATCTCAAATTAGTGACTTAACCAATCCAATTGACAAGGTATCAAAAAACATCAGTGAGCAAGTCAAAGATTATGAAGACAAAGCTAGAAAACAGCGTGAAGTTAAACTGAAGGCTGAGATTAACAAGTGGTGCCAGGCAGCAGGTGTTGACCCATCGCAAATCATCTTTAACCCTAAGTGGCTAAATAAAACCGCATCATTTGCAGCAACTGAAAACGAAGTAGCGCAACAGATTAATGCCTTACAGCAACAGCAACAACAACTTGCTGAAAATATCAAAGTCGTTGCTGCTAAAGCAGAGCAATTAAAGCTCCCATATCAACATTGGGTGGAATTGCTAAATAACGAGCCACTAAGCAACGTTTTGCTTGAAATGGATAACTACGCGGAAGATGTAAAAAAAGCTGCTGAGCGTGATAAAAAAGCCAAAATGGAAGCAAATAAAAACATAGTTGAGCAGAACGGTAAAGCTATCGATAAGAATACTGGCGAAATCAAGGAAGGTTATCATACGGTCCTGTTAGTTACTAGAGCAACCAAAATCAAATTGGGCGGTACACAATACCAATTTAACCAATTAATGAAATATCTCAAAGATATGGGATTTAAGCTAGAAAGGGTGCAAGGCTAATGGAGTTTATCGGAACAGACGAGTGCCGTGCGATTTGGAACCAACACTTTATTCAGGTTAAAAGTAAGATTAAACAGCCCAAGCGGACTAAAACCGTTAAAGTTGCCACAAAAAATGGCGGAACATACAGCTACAGTTATGCTGATTTAGCTGACGTGGACAAGTCAGTAATGGATGCCTGTCGAAGTGTAACGGACAAAGATGGCAATGTAGTGTTTGGGTATTACTTCGACATTGACAATAGTCAAGAAGGGGTAACAGTACAGACGGTAATGGTAGATTCAGCTGGTGGGAGCATGATCAGCGATAGAATCTGGTTCAAAAATAGTTATGCTGGCGACGCACAGCGGACAGCTAGTTTGATTAGTTACGCTAAGCGATACAGTTTAAGTGCAGCATTTGGAATAGCAAGTGAAGATGATAATGATGCTCAAAATCTTAAGCCTGATAAACCTACTGTCAGGATACTTGACCAAAAAGAACTAGATAGCTATGAAGTTGTCGTATATGGTCATAGTCACCTGCTCAAAGATGTTTGGAACGATTACATTGAGAACCATGACAAAGAAACTAAGCACTGGTTAACCACTCAAAGAGATCCACAAACCAAGCAAGCTATTAAACAGCTGCTCGACAATTACAACATTAATCAAAAGATTAACGCGATTATGGTCGAAAAAGATAATTCGAAACCTGAGCGGCCTGCGAAAAAAGCTCAAAAGCCAGAGAGCAAGCATAACGATTCAGCTAATGAAAATGAAATTAAGCAGTTAGTTGATGGTAATAATCAGGGCAGAGCATCTGAAAATACGTCAGAGGAAGAAGCATTCGACTTGTTCTAGGGGGGTAAAAATGGTACGTCTAATTAAAAAAGACAATGGTAATTACACTAATACCAGTAATCAATTAATAAGGGATGAATCATTAACTTGGAAAGCTAGAGGGATTTTTAATTACTTATGGAGTCAGGCTAACGAATGGCAGTTTTATGTAAGCGAAGTGGCTCAACACTCTAAAGACGGAGAAAGAGCTTTGAAATCAGGTCTACTAGAATTAGAGGAGCATGGCTATCTCAAGAGAGTTAACCGACATTCAAAAACTGGGAACTTCGATGGATTAGATTGGATATTAGACGATATGGGCGGGCTTAACCGCCAAGCACAAAATGCCGTCGACGGCAAAATGTCGGAAAATCAGCCAAAAAAGGTACAAAACGCGTCCAGCGCAAAACAGCCGACTAAGAAGTAACAATAATAAGAATTATCAATATAAAGAAATAACAAAAGAAAGAAAGAATGGTTCAGCTAAAGCAGAACCTAAGGCCATACACAAAGAAGTTATTGATTATCTTAATGACAAGATTGGTGCTAGATACAAAGCTAGTTCTGATGTAAGCAAAAGACTAATTGATGCACGAGTCAAAGAGGGTTACAAGCTAGATGACTTCAAGCAAGTTATAGACAACAAGGTGGCTACATGGGCACAGGACCAGAAGATGAGTAAGTATCTGCGACCACAGACGTTGTTTGGGACGAAATTTGAAAGCTATCTTAACGAACGAGCGCCCAGTGTGCCAGCACATTCAGACTTTGGAGCTGAAGCATATGCTACTGGTGCAATTGAAGGTGTAGACGATGATGACCTACCTTTTTAGGTCACTGGAGGAGCTATGAAAATAAATGGCAAGACAGTAGCGATGATTAACCATCGCTTAAGAAAAACATCCGAGACTTGTCCAAAGCATCCAAATGCACATCTAGTTTACCTAGATGGATTTAAAGAGATGAAGCCTTTCTGCGAGCAATGCCAGTATGAGAAAAACCAAGAGCAAATAGTAAAAATGTCTCAAAGTTTGAGAACTAAACAGACTAGAGGCTATCTTAAGCGTCAATCGTTAGTCGATCGGGATGAAGTGTTTAATTACACTTTCAAAAATTTTAGGGCTGAACCTAAAACCTTTGAATACCTAGCTAAAGGCAGTGCGCGAGACATAGCAAAAGGCTATCTTAGATATCCAGATGCAAAAGGTAACTGTATTTTTTACGGTAATGCCGGTGCAGGTAAGACTCACTTAGCAATGGCAATTCTTAATGCGGTTAATGATAATGCTGACCCAATGGTTAGATGTTTGTTCATTAGCGTTAATAAACTAATTAGAGAGATGAAAAACTGGTTTCAAGACAAAACAGGAATCTGGTCGCCAAAGCACGTTACCAAGGTAGTTAGCCAAGCCAACCTCGTCGTTCTTGACGACCTTGGCGCAGAAAGTGCAAACAATATGGCCACCAGCTTTGTACAAGACACAATTTTTGACATATACGAAAGTAACCAGCGCATCATTACAACGACCAATTTGAGCTTAGACGAGCTATATAGGACGTATCACTCACGATTAGTAAGCCGCATGCAAGAAAGTGACCAACGCAAAGTTATCGATTTTTCGAAAGTTAGTGATAAGCGACCACTGATTGGAGGAGCCAATGGCAGCAGTGACCGATTGGGATAGGATTAACGCTCAATGCTTAAAAGGGCGGTTAAAAGAGCAGTATGAATACGACTGTGAGCACGGGATAGGTGCTTACAAGGCAAAAGAAAAACAAGAATGCGAAGAGCTACATGCGTTCTTTGTGAAATTTGAACAGAAAAATTGTAACAAAAAGCTATTTGTTGAATTTATTAATTAAGGAGAAATAAAAATGAAACAAATCTCAGAATCAGAATACATGAAAAATAAGCTATATTGGGATACCGCTGGAAGACAATGTGGCGGGTTAGAAATATGCAGTGATTATGACGGACAGCCTATATACGCAATTTGGTATTAAGAGGAGGCAGAAAATGAACGACATTCAACTTTTTAAATTTGAAAATGATGACCTCAGAACTTTAGTAATCAATGATGAGCCATATTTTGTAGGCAATGATGTGGCAACAGCTTTAGGCTATTCGAACTATAGAAAAGCTATTTTTGAACACGTTGATGAGGAAGATAAGCTGCGTACCCAAATCAGGTACGCAGGTCAAAACCGCCAAATGACAGTGATTAACGAGTCAGGACTTTACAGCTTAATCCTAAGCAGCAAGCTTCCGAGCGCTAAAAAGTTCAAGCGTTGGGTGACTAGTGAAGTATTGCCATCTTTGCGAAAGCATGAAGCTTACTTGTCTGACAAAAAAATCGAAGAGGTGCTGACTGATCCTGACACGTTAATTAATTTAGCAACGCAACTAAAAGAAGAGCGTGAAGGCAGATTGATTGCTGAACAGCAAGTAAATGAGCTAAAGCCCAAAGCAACGTACTACGACACAATACTAGCCAATCCGGCATTAATGACAATAACAGTCATTGCCAAAGATTATGGCATGAGCGGTACTGAAATGAACAAGAAACTACATAGCTTAGGCGTGCAATACAAGCAGGGTAACATTTGGTTACTGTATACCAAGTATCAGCGACTAGGATGGACTCACTCAGAAACTCACATGGTTAAGCGTGCTGACGGTACAGAGAAAGCAGTAGTCAACACGAAATGGACGCAAAAGGGACGCTTGGGAATCTACGAATTACTAAAGCAGAACGACATACTACCAACAATTGAGCGTGGAGAAGTAGCGTAAGCAATAACTAATTTAAGGAGAAATTGGAAATGAACAGAGTTGAAGAAATTAGAAAAGAACAGGGCATCAGTAAAGAAGAAATAGCCAAAATACTCGGAATAACTATTGAATCCTACGATGATTGGATAAATCGTGAAGGGACATATAGAGAAGAAAAAGTAGCAATTCGTTTGGGCGTTCCTAAAAGCTATTTAAATGGCAACACCAATTACTTAAGCCAAGGTGAGCGTGAATATCGCAATAAACTAAAACAGATGGCCAAATCTCAACTCGATATGACTGAATATCATTTTCATCCAAGTAATAATCTGGATTCCGGTTATGGTGTAACAGAATCTGTAACGGCACAACTTTGTACTGCTGCCAATCTGATACGTGTTGTGGAAAGCATCGAGGAGCTTAGCGATAAGGTTAGCAAATTAATCTAGAGGCAAGATATGGAAAAACAAAATAAATGCCAAGCCTGCAATCGCTCGCTGACGGATAAGGCGGTAGTGTACCGCAATCACGGCTACGAGGATTACTACTGCACGATTGATTGCCTTAAAAGCAAAGTATTTCAAGAAAGCGTCAATGAATAATGAGAAAAGCATGGGGCAAGGTAGTCGACCTAATCAAATTAATCTATGCATACACCTCTGTGCTACTGGTATTCGGTTCACTTTTTGCGCTGATAGCCTTGATAGCATTGGTAATCATGGTTTCGTTGGTTGAGTTTTGGCTTAGCAACAAGATATTGTTTGTAATCGCCGTGCTTTTCCTGATTCACTACGCAATTATTGGGCTTAATTGGGTAATTGAGTTTATTAAATAAGTTTTTTGAAAGCTATAAGGAGAAAAAATGGCTAAAGAAACGTATTGTTCATCATGTGAACAAAAAATTTATAGAGAAAATGAGGATTCTATTTCGGTAAAAAGTACACATGAGGGCATATTAAATTTTTGCAACATTAATTGCATGGCTCATTACATGAAAAGCAATAACGAATATTTATTAATTGGGATGAAATGAGATGAATTAAATGACTAGAGCAGTGTACAGATTAGACGACAAAGGTAAACGTGTCTACCTAGGTCATGTGCCGGATGAGTATGAGTTACGTGATGGGGAGCATTTTTACCCGCTAAACGATGGAGAAAAAGATGAATAAGAAAGTTTATTGCACTTATTGTAAAAAAGAACTGACTGGTAATGACGAGGTTTTGGTTACTGACTTTACCTATGATAATTATGCAGCTTGTTCTGCGGAATGTATGGTTAAGTGTTTAGAAGATTGTGACTACGTTGAAAGAACGACAGCTAGTGACTACAGTGAGTATTTGGATTAAGGAGTAAAAAAATGAACGGAAAGAAAATAACATTCAAAGGCGATTTGGACAATTTTAAAACAAAAGATAAGGGCGTAACTATCCAGATTAAGACAACAACCGACCACTTATCCTTAGACAAGCTTAACGATATTGCTGACGGTAATATCACGGTGTATTTCGAAGCTAGCCAACTTGAGCTAATCGAAGAACTGGATGGCGAGTTTAATGTTGGCGATATAGCAACTCTAGACAAAAAGCACGAGATTAATGAAAACGGTCAGAGAGAGACTAATTACACAGCAACAATTAAAGATGGTAGCGTCTATGGTTTGAGTGAGGATTTGTACGAGAATCTTAAGCGACAAATGCCTGAAGAGCCAATAGACAATAGTATTGATGATGTTCCAGAAAACAGCGAAGTTGAAGAAGATAATAACGAAAATAATGTAGACCTGTTTAGCGTTAATCCAGAAACAAACGCAATAGAACAAGTTACCGAAGGTGGGACAAATGGCTAAAGCAGTATATCGAAAAGATAAGAATGGCAAGGTTAGCTATATAGGGCATGTACCTCCAGGATATAAATTAAAAGCTGATGAATTTTTTAAAGAACTGCCTAATGAGAAACATAAGAACTATGTAGATTATTTACTAGAAAAATATGGAAGGCGGAATTGATGAAAAAGATATATTTTTTATTTGAAATAATAGGCGTCATATCTTGTGTTATTGGCTACATTCTTTTAAATCTAAAAACTGAACGAAAAATAATATCAGTTCTAGCAATAACCTTGTTCGTAATCGGGTTAGTCTTAATGATTGGATCAGGTATTTTAGAAAAATATATGTGGTGGACTAGTTTTGGATGGTAAATAATGACAACTATAAAAATGAATGACGGTAGAACTCAATATGATGTTAAGGAAGATTACTACAAAGTAAGAGATGATTTACAGATGCTAACTCAATCTTTTATTGAACTTACAGATACTCAACTAGGGAAGGTTCTACTAAATGTAAACAATATTTTATCCGTAAGGAATGCAGATTAATACGGTGGTGAATATGGGTGATAATTTAAAGTTTAGAAAATGGGATAAAGAATCTAAAACGATGATCAAAGTTGAAGTTTTGGATTTAGGACAAACATATAAAGATAATCCAGTTATTATGCAATCTACTGGTTTAAAAGATATTAATAGTAAAGAAATATATGAGGGCGATATTCTAAGTTTACCAACTCATTATCGAATTCTTATGTCTGATGTTGATCATTGGGTAGATGAATTTCTGGAAGTTAAATATTCTAGCTGTTTTGGCGGATTTATAGTTTTACCATCTGAGAAATATCTCAATGAATATCTATTTGATGGCTGCGGTAAAGATGGATTCTATCATAAATATCCAAAAATTATCGGGAACATCTATCAAAATCCAGAATTGGTTAATTTGATTGAAAAAGAAAATGAGTGAGTGAAATGGCAGGAATAATCAAATTTCGGGGAACGGGTAGCGATTGTGTTAGCAGAATTTATGAAAAACAGCTAACCGATTTGAAAGAACTAAGCATAGAAATTGAAAACGGACGCTTTGCCATCTGCAAAGCCAAGTTCGGTAGAAAAACCTATCGCATTAACAAGGATGTATTTTTGGATATATTAGATAGGCTACCCGAGACTAATCTAGTAATCATTAATTCTAATTAGAGGGGGATAAAAAGTATGAGCATGAAAGAAGATCTTGAAGAGTGGCAAACAGAGACGCTGGACGAGGCAATGCAAAAGGCAATGGATTTGGAAGAAGAAGCTCTAAAACAGACCACGTACCAAGACGCATTAGATTTTTTGAATAAAAGTAAGCCCAAAAGACATGACTACGGCAATTGGCCAATAGCAAGAAAATTCTACGAAATAACTGATTTGATATTTGATGAGGTTAAAGAAGAAATTGTAAAACAAGCTTTTTCGAGGAAGATTGAAAATGATTAATAGAGTGGTATTAACAGGACGCTTAACACGTGATCCTGAATTAAAAACAACGCAGAATGGGCTATCGGTGGCATCATTTACGCTTGCCGTTAATCGTCAGTTCACAGACGTTCATGGCAAAAGAGCAGCTGACTTTATCAGCTGTGTCATTTGGAGAAAATCAGCAGAAAACTTCTGCAATTTTACATCTAAAGGCTCACTTGTTGGTATTGATGGCCGAATTCAAACCAGAAGCTACGATAATAAAGATGGGCAAAGAGTATATATAACAGAAGTAGTGGTGGACAGTTTTTCGTTACTTGAGTCAAAAAATGAAAGTCAAACTAACAATGCAGGTAGCAACAACAATGGTTACAGCAATAATAGCAATTCTAATACAGCTGCAGAGCCAGACCCATTTGCAGGCAGTGGTGATTCGATAAGCATTAGCGATGACGATTTGCCGTTTTAGGAGGGATATATAAGTGCTTGATAAAAAAGAAGAATTAAGGAAACTATTGGATGATCAAGAGAGCGGATGTATTACCTTTTTTATTGCATTTCTTATAGCGGGTGCTGCAACACTTATCTGGAAAACAAAAATAGCCTTATTTATTTTATCAGTTGCAGTGATTTTATTGGGACTATCTGTAATAAGAACGTTTAGTACCTATAGCAAGTTGAAAAAGCTAGTCAGTGCAGAAAGGCAAAGAAATGAGCAGCATGTGAATGAAGAAAGTAATGAAAAATGATAGGAGGCTAATTGATGCAGAGTGATAATTCAAAATATTGTTGCGTGGCATTTGGTGTCCTTGGTGAACCTCAAGGCAAAGCACGGCCGAGGTTTGCACGCAGAGGTAATTATGTTAGCACATATACGCCACAGGAGACTCAAAAATATGAGGAACTAATAAGGTATACTGCCTTAAAAGTAAGAGAGAAAAATGGCATTACCAAGCCTATTTCGAGTGACATAATTCTAAATATCAGGGCATATTTCAAAATACCAAAAAACTACTCAAAGAAGCGAAAAGAAAAATGCCTGAATGGCGAGGAAAGGCCAACTAAAAAGCCGGATAGTGACAATATCGCAAAGATTGTTTTGGATGGTTTGAATCCTAAAATGAAAGTAGATCATGCGCAGCACAAGGCAGTATGTGTGCATGAGGGACTGTATCGTGATGATAAGCAGGTAGTGTCGCTTAAAGTGGACAAGTATTATTCAGATAATCCAAGAGTTGAAATTACAGCCTTTTGGGATGACGACTAGGAAGGGGCGATAGTATTGAACAGACCAAAAATTCCTTACGATTTGCTCCATGAATTGGAAAACAAGTTTGGTTCAATCGGCAAAGTCCCAGAAAGCAATTCCACTTTAATCAAGATTCGTAAAATACTGAATCAGGATAAAAACAGTACAAGTTTAGCAGTATCTCTGGAAGAGGATATACAGGAGCTGCTAAACGAGGGATTTATTGTTAGTGAAATTGCAGACATGTTAATTGTTAGTGTTGATACGGTAAGAAGATCAATGCGAATGTTTGATACGAAGCCTAAGCCCCGCTTTAGATATATGGTAAAAAGTGAAACAAATGGCGAAGTTATATATGGAGGTTCATTTAAAGACTTCGGTAAGTTGATTAATGCTCGCTGTGCATCGTTTAAATTGCAGCAAAATTATCTACTGCTAGAGGGATACCATCTAACGAAGTGCAAGCCAGTAGTTTTATGGGGAGAACTGAAAAAGGGACAGAAATACTACCAAAATGGTCAATTGTTAGTAAAAAAGTAATAGGTGAAAAATAATGATTGGAGTTGTGCAATTTACTTTGTTTAAAAAATCAAAAATAGATAAAACCCAAACGGCTGAAGCGGTCAAAAACTTTTTTGCTGATGATTTCAATCACTATTTAAACCTTGCTAACAAGCATCTAAGTGACATATCTAGCCCTACACTTGACCCGAATAATGTAGGTGGCCATGACGGTCGGAATCATCAAGATGAACGGATGGTAGTTAACCTTGACGCACAAAACTGTGTTAAAGCAGTTAACCATACTATTAGCAGCTGCAGTTATCCTAGCAATACAATACTTTATCTTTATTTTATTAAAAAGATGCCTAATGACAATATTGCTAAACGACTAGGTTATCAAAGCACTCGTTTTATCGAAATTAAAAAAGAAGCATTGGTTGAATTTGCCGAGCGTCTAGATTATTGGCGGCAGATTGACCACGCTTCTATCAATGATTTGCGCGTGTTTGAAAAACAGGAAGTAATTTGAAAAGCGGCATTTTAGCGGCAAAAAGGCGGCAAAAGAGCGATCGTCGTGCGGTGTAATTTAGCTATATTATGGTAGTGTCGAAAGATTAGGAGAAATAATCTAATGGGAAATTACAGTGCATGGTTAAAAAATATCCGTCCGAAATGACGTTAAACTAATATGTATTAATAATTTAGTTAGTTTTTTTAAGAGTGCTTTCCTCCCCACATCATCTAATAAACTGATGTGAGAGTTACGACAATGGTTGTAACCAGGTTCGATTCCTGGTGCCGTAATAGACATGCCGTGATTCTAGTGGTGAAGCAAAGAGCACCGATACTGGATAGCGTGTCAGACGTGTATTTCAATATGGTAGTCATTTATCAAAATCAAAGTACATCACAACAGGACTAGACCTATTGATCGCGGGTTCGAATCCCGACACGTCTTTATTGATTAAGGAGTTAATAACTAATGGAAAATTACAGTGATGAATTAGTCAAAAATATGTTAGAATTAATCAAAGAACATGACAAAAAGATTCTAATTGAAAGCATTTCTGAAAAACAGAAGAAGGAAAAAGAGCAATCAGGCGAGATTATGAACACTGCTGAGGTGTCCAAAAAGATAATCGATTTTTCTAGTCAAGCCATAGACTTTTGCAAAAGGGCCCTGGAAGCTCAAATGGAATTTCCCGATAATATTGACCCTGCTAAAGTTTCAGCAATAACCAATCTTTATAAAGCTGTTAACAGTGCATGGTTTAAATAATAGACGTCCGAAACGACGTTAAACTAAAAACTGTATAAATAATTTAGCTAGTCTCCTATCCATTCAGTTAATAAACTGGTGTGAGGATTACGGCAATATTTGTAACTGGGTCCCGATACCAGTGCCGTAATAGACCGGCTTAAATAAAAAACGCTGTTTTTAAACGTTTGTCACAAAGTAATTAAGTGATAAATGCCAAAAATGGCGTTTTTTGTGTTTTAGGGTGAA
>JAAOBB010000030.1_pt1 | contig 24631 bp, 24 predicted proteins | sample 7267541 | NCBI WGS metagenome assembly JAAOBB01 (sample SAMN14345205, study PRJNA599270) | viral metagenome | isolation source: viral-like particles (VLPs) isolated from bee gut | host: Apis mellifera | place: Switzerland:Lausanne | collected 2017-01/2018-02 | reverse complement strand
ATAATATCATTATCATTATAAGCTGTCAATAGAAAAACTAAAAAAAGTAAAAAAATATTCGATCGCTTGCTAAGGCCAAAAACGGTGGGCGGTGCGTGCTAAAATGTAGTTGGTGGAAAACTACCACAAAAAACAATATTCGGCGGTGCGTGTGTTTGACTGTACCAATGCACGATTTAAAAGGTGTTAACACTATTGCTTAAGCTATCGGAGACAACTATACCAATTTAAAGCTTGTCCGGGTAAAAATAAGGGTGCAACTGTCGCACGATAACGTGCAACAATGCACGGGGAAGCGTAGCATATTACCGCACCATGTGCAACATACGACACATGGCTATCGTAACTCTACCTATTATATATGCTCGCAATATGTGCAACACATGACGTGGGGTAGTGCTATGTATTGCATGGGTACGCGCAACAATGCAACAGTACGCGCAGCATTAACACGTTAACACGTAGCACAATATTAATATTAGTAATGTGATAATATTACTGTATGCAATAACAACATAGCCAATATATCGACAGCATTACAGCACGGCGCGCAATGTATGCACGCTAACAGTTACATGTGCGACAATAGCGCAGCACACACGCGCAGCATTAAATGCTAATATTGGCGATCTTAAGGGGGTAAGCAAAAAATGAACTACAACAAAGCAAAGCTACAACAGCTCGCAATAGTCCGCCCGCAGTACCTAGTGGGGTATATTAACAGCAACATTCGCACGACAGACAGCAACAGCACACTACCGGCGCAGACAGTGTGCAATGTGCTATTGCTGCTATATTGCTATTATGGCTATATGGCGGGGCGCGTATATCCGACACCACTATTGCGACACTATCCGGTACTGTATCACGGCGTGTTCTACCCAACGTTGGGCGGTGTTGGCGATCTAAAGCTAGAACATGACGGACTAGACGACAGCACACTGTCGCAATGTTCGTGTTCGGCGCGCGAACTATTGACGCTTGGCGTTAATGCTAAAATGAATAAAAGCGAACGCGTGGAACTAATCCGTGCTATATCGTGCGGACTAAGTGCAATATGTGAGCCGTGCGGTGCTAACATTAATAAAATAACAAATCGTGTGACTGGTATCGTGCAAGGCTTGCCCTATTGGGCGCGGTCTATTTGGTGGTCAACAGCCAAAGACGGCACGATTAAGCAGTATATCATGGATAATAACCGGCTAGTTGATGAAGTAAGCAACAAGCTAATTAAATAACAAAGGAGACAATAACAATGAAGCAAGTTAAGCACGAAAAAACACAAGTAAAGTATGTATTCGACGATATGCAGCCTATGGTATGCTACACCCTAGCGAACATAGCACTATGCAATGGAACCAATGACGCACCAGACGGTGTGACAGTATCTAACATACTGTTTGAATTAAACCGACTATATACCGCTATGACGTGTAACGATAGCAGCAGTCCACGCTGCATTATGCCCAACAAGTTCACAGCCTGTCCCTATGGTGTGATAGATAATGACGTTGTCGATTACTTAGCAGACGATAAGGCAATGTTTGGGGTGATAGATGATGACGGCCTGCTTGACTTGATGAACCGACAATTAAGCACAAAAACATGTGTTACCTTGCTCGCTAAGATTAACCTAATACTAGGGAGTATATTAATACCGTACGACCCACACACACTGTCGCAGACAGTAACTAATACTACTGCATGGCGCGATCTATATTATGATCAACTAAATAAAGTAATAGACCCGAAAACCGTTACAGCGGAGCAATTAAGGGGGGTGTTCGTTGATGAGTTCAAAGCAGGACAGCAAGAAGAAAGCGACAGCAGCCAAGACGCGCAACAAAAACAGCAGTAAGCACGCTAAAACTAATAAAACAGCTAAAAAGACTGACACAGCAACGACCGGCAAGACTAGCAAAACAAAAGCAGGTAAAAATAAAGACACAAAAACGCGCAGCAAAAAAAACACGCAGTCAAAAAGCAAGCCAAAGAAAGCAGCCAAGACTAAGCACAATAAAGCGTACGCAGGCAATCTATTAAACGTGCGACAGAAAAAATTCGCTGCTGAATACATTAAGACCGGCAACGCAACACAGAGCGCAATAACAGCCGGCTATTCGGAAAAATACGCAGCACGTCAAGGTAGTGTATTACTAAAAAATGAAAACGTGCGGCGCTACCTGCACCATTACGCGACAGCAGGTAACAATAACAGAATAATAAGCGCGCAAAAAGCACTTGAGATATTGTCAAACATAGCGCTTGGCAAACCTACAACAAAAGTGGTGGCCAAAGAAGGAGAAATTCCAATATACCCGACCGTTAAAAATCAAATAACGGCGATCCAAGAGCTACTAAAGCGCGATCCAATGGCAATGACTAAACTTGAACAAGCAGAACTCAAGAAATCGGAAGCGGAAGCAGCGCTTGCCCAAGCTAAAGAACGGGAAACCGAACAAATATATCGGACAAAGGACAAACAGCTTGAAAATGTATCGACTGAAGACCTAGAAGCAATCGCAGCGTATGCTGCAAGCGTGCAAACAGAGCAGGAAGGAAGCGACAGCTAATGGCTACAACAACATTGACACCAGAGAAAGCAGAACGTGCTAAAAAACTACTAAGCAGGCTATCACCTGAAGACATTAACCGGCTCGGACTAGCAAGCCGTGAAGTATTAGCTAGACGCGACTATGAACATTACTTCCAGCTAGTCAACCCTGAACTTAAAATGTACCCACACATTAAGCTAATATGTGACGCGTTGCAAAAAATAGCAGACGGGGAACAGCATTATTACATCGTAGAAATGCCGCCCCAACACGGGAAGTCTTCAACAATAACAAAAACGTTCCCAAGCTACTATATGATGAAGTTTCCCGAACGCAACGTTATGATAAGTGCTTACGGCGACAGCCTAGTAAGTGACTTCTCGGAGTCAAACAGACGAATATTTGAAAAATGGGGGCGTCAATTGTTCGGCTTAAGAATTGGGAAGAACACTTCGGAGCAGTTCCGCATAGTAGACCATGAAGGCACCTTCTATGCAACGTCAATGCAAGGCAGCGCAAGTGGTAAGAAAGCTAACTTGTTAATCATTGACGATCCATTAAAAAACGATAAACAGTCACAAAGTCAAGCAACAAAAACAGACGTATGGCGTGAGTGGACTCACACCTTCCTAACACGGCTGCAAAATAACAGCTCGGTAATAATAATAATGACGCGGTGGCAAATTGACGATCTAGCAGGAAAATTGCTACAAAATATGAGCTTACCGTGGGAAGAAATCAAGCTGCCGGCAATTGCTACCGACTTAAAAGACGGAGAAACAGACGCTATCGGCAGACACAACGGAGACCCACTTTGCCCAGAAATGCACTCTAAAAAGTGGCTAATGGCTATGAAAAATGAACTCGGCACGCGTGGCTTCGAAGCATTGTATCAACAGTCCCCAACCATAGAAAGCGGGAACATATTCAAGCGCAATTGGGTAAAATACTTCGTGCCAGACCGTGAGACTATGATAAGGCTCGGACTAACAGAGAAAGAAGTATCTATCTTACCGCCAATCATTGACGAAAAAACGCAGAGTTGGGATGCCACCTTTAAAAATAAAGAAAATGATGACTATGTAGCCGGTCAAGTATGGTTCCGCAGGGAAGGACAATACTATCTTATGTACTGGCAGCATGACAGAATGACGTTCACAGAGACGCTTAACGCAATTAGGCAGACAACAAAACTCTACCCAGACGCAGTTAAAAAATTAATAGAAGACAAGGCAAACGGCAGCGCAATTATTGACACGTTGAACAGTACAATTGAAGGTATTGTGCCAATAGAGCCTGACGGTGGCAAGGAAGTTAGAGCGGCGGCAGTCTCGCCAATGTGGGAAGCAGGCAATGTGTATGTACCGCACCCACGGTGGAAGCCTGAAATTCAAGAAATGCTCGAAGAAATGTTTGCCTTCCCGAACGCGCCACATGATGATTATGTAGACGCAATGACCCAAGCGCTTAACTATATGAGAAAGCGCAGGGGAGAAATACATAACTTCTTATAATAACGATAACATTAATATATAAAAGTTAGTTAATAGCTTAAGAAAGCACGCTAACACCAATAATTAAATAACGGAAGTGTGACAATGAGTTTTAAATATGTGACGGACTCGCTAGTAGAGCCACCAAAAACGCAAAAACAGCAGCTAATGTTACGCAATGACTTCATGGACTTGTACGCAAAGGACACACCATTTGATAATGCCGGCAAGTCACGCCCAATGTTTGGGCAGAATGCTGACCAGTGGAGTAACAATGAACTATTAATTGAATATCAGAATTCGGGGGTGGCGCATAAAATTGTGGAAAAGCCGGCCCAAGACGCCACCAGAAACGGCTTTAGAATATTAATACCGGACAACCCAGACTTACAAGACGAATACCAAAAAGCACTTGACGCGTTAAGTCTTAACAGTAAATTCGCTGAAGAACTAGTATATCGTGGACTGTTCGGAGACGGCTTCTTGTCTATTGGAATTGAAAACTTGCACGGCAAGCCAGCAACAAACACGCCAATTGACCAGAATAACATTAATAATATAGCCTTTATACATCCCTTTAGCCCGTTAAATGTTAGTGAGATACAACAATGTACTGACCCAACAGCTGACAACTACATGCAAGAAAGCAGCATAATCATTAATTCACCAAAACCGGCTGCACAAGTAACTAAAGAAGGTACTGTCGAAGAACTACCGGACAACTTTGACAAAATAGTGCTAGACAATTCGCGCTATCTTAGGGCAAGCCTTGATCGTACCGAAAACAGCATGTACGGCAACTCAATGTTAAACCGGTGCAAAGACGCAATACAGACAATGGATAGTGCATTGTACGCTAACATTAAGCTTGCAAAATACTTCAACTTGAAGGTATACAACAGTCAAACTATTGCCGGTGAGACTAACCCTATTAAACGTGAACAATATCTACATTATTTGGAGCGTGGACTATCAACAAGCAACCTGCTTGTAATTGGTGGTGACGAAAAGTTTCAAAACATAGGCACTGACTTGTCTGGTATTGACAACTTGTATGAGTTCGCTTGGCAAAACCTAGCAAGTGCAAGCGGTATTCCAAAGTCAGTTCTAACTGGCGAACAGTCCGGTACTCTTGCCGGAGCTAGTCAAGACGTTATTAACTATTATGACGGTATACGTGCGACACAAGAGCAGGTATTAAAACCACAAATAAAGTACATTGTAGAGCTATTAATGAGAGCCGAAGGTGTTGGTGGTGGCAGTGTTGATCCTGAAGAAATAGACTGGGACATTGAATTCACGCCACTATGGAGTACAGACGATAAGACTCGCTCGCAAGTAACGCTTAACTTAATGCAAGCTGCTAATATTGGCGTGACTAGCGGAATATTAAGCATTGATGAAGCAGCCGATTGGCTCAAGTCCCAAGCTAACAACGGCAATCTTACGATACTGCAAAACCAGAAAGACCCAGACGAAAAAGAAAAGCAACAAAAAGCTAGTGATCCGGACAGTGACCCAGAAAATGCAGAACAAGGGGACAGTGCCGACAATGCACCTACTAAGGAAGAAATCAAAGAGTATAAAAAAGCACTCAAAATGATTGAACAAGTTCAGACGGAAAAGCGGGACTCAAAGAATGGCAAAAAAGCGAAGAAAGAGACTAAGTAAGGATCAAGTAAAAAAACTTACAAAAAACGTGCCAGTTACTAGGTACCCACGAAAAATAGAAAATAATTATGCTACAATAATTAATAGATACGTATATTCGTGGGAGCGTAAGGCTAAAGAGTTCGTTAATACGCACTTAAGACCCTATGTAATTGGGGGTGTTTCCACTCTCAATGATGATGATAAACACGAAGACAAAGGTAAAAAGCACTATGGTAAAGCATGGAATGATCTTATAGCAGCATATCTTTCACAGCTTAACATTGACATTCAGAAGCAATTCAGCCCTGAACTCACTTACAGCAATGTTTACCGCTTTGTTGCAGCCGTCAATCAGTTTGAATTAGCTAATGTAAAAGTGCAAGTTGGCGCAATAGGAGTTAACCCAATTGCAAACAATGCTGACATTCAATCTATGCTTAACTTTAAAATCAAGCAGAACGTTGCATTAATCAAGTCACTCAATGGCAAGTATGCTAGTGATCTTGAAAAAGATATATACCGCATATTAGAAGAAGGTGGTGGTGTTAGTGCATTAACCGAAGCAATCGTTAAACGTACCGGAATTACAATAAAGCACGCAAGACTAATTGCAACCGACCAAACCGGAAAAATACTCGGACAACTTAATGCTTACCGCTCAACTAAAGCCGGCGCAAAATATTATATTTGGCAGTCTATGGAAGATAACCGTGTACGACCAGCACACCAAGAATTAGACCAAACAATGCAAAAATATAATGACGCAGGCAGCGGAGACGGCGGACTAATGCCGGGCGAACCAATTAATTGTCGTTGTGTAGCAATACCAGTGTTTGATAGTAATGTTACTGATGATGATCTAGGTTAATATGCAACGAAAGGAAGTGAGTCAGAATGGCAGAACCAACGGAAAACGAACAAACAAGCAGTACGCAAAATAGCAGTACAGCAGCAACTGAAAACAAGACAAATGATAGTGCAGCAGTTGATACCCCAAAACAAGCGCCAGTTGAGACAGCAAAAGTACCAACAACGCCCCAACCGGAACCAACAGCACCAGTTAATTCAGAAATTTATAACAAACAAAATGGAAGTGATACTATGCCTACCTTTATAAAAGAACAAGAAAACGGTAAGTTTGATTACTCTGAATGTAAGAGTTATGTAACTAAACTTGGAGATACTTTGTATGATGTAGCACAAGAAAACAATTGTGCAATGCAACAGTTACGCTACTTCAATGGACTACCAAAAGGAATTGTAAAACTACCAGTTAACCGTAAGATATATATTCCTAATGGCTATGTGTACGTACCAACCGGCAAGTAATGCAAGTTAGATATGATACAGCTGCTATTGGCAAGTTTGAGACAGACGCCCAGAATGGTTTCTTAACAATTAGAGATGTTCCGATAGCTAAAATAGGGGTGTTCCCTTATAAATTAGCAGACGGTTCAGTAAGAATGGAAGCAAAACTTCCCCAAGAGCTATTGTCTGACTCAACAGTTGAAAGTGCCAATAACAAGCCAGTAACAGACGATCACCCACCAGAAATGGTGACAATTGACAATACCAAAAAATATATGAGTGGTATTACTTCCAACAATGCTCACGTTAAGGGCAATACCTTACGCGTTGATATGGTTATCTCTGACAAAGATTTAATTAATGATATTAGCAGTGGTAAGGAAGAATTGTCTATTGGCTTTAGAACTGAAGTAAAAAACATAGCGGGAGACTTTGAAGGTGAACACTATGACAGCCAACAGACAAACATTCAAATTAATCATATTGCAGTTGTTGATCGTGGGCGTGCGGGACACTCAATTCGGTTAACTGGTGACAGTGCCAGCATGTTAATTCAAGACAAGAGAACGGAGACAAAAATGGACACAGAAATTGTACGGCTAGACGGGCGTGAAATTACTGTTAACAGTAAAGACGCAAGTTTCGTTAAAGAAACTGACCGTAAAATTTACAAGCAAGACGCGGCAGAAAATGACGAAATTTCCAAGCTGAAAGCAACAATTGCTGACCTTAAAAAGCAATTAGCTGCTGCTAAGAATGGTAAAGACGATAACGGCAAAGATAAAGAAAGCGAACTTGCAAAAAGTAAAGCTAAAACAGACGCACTTGAAAAAGAATTGCAGGACACTAAAGCAAAATTTAGTCCGGAAAATATTAACAAGCGTGTTAATAACCGTGTGAGATTGCAACAAGACGCAGCTGAATATTTAGCTAATGATTATGACTTTGCTGACAAGTCTGACCGTCAAATCAAAGTTGACGCAATCAAAACAGTTAAGAAAGATTTTGATGATAAAAACGTTACAGACGGTAGAATTGACGGACTTTTTGAAGCATTATCATGGAACAAGAACAGCATAACTGGTTGGCGTGGTGGAAACCGCACTGACACTACTAAAGTTGATAAAAAAGATAGTGAAGAACAAGAGCGTAAAGACGGCTATCCAGAAGAATATGACGAACTTTACGACAGTTTTCTTAAATAATAAGTAAGGAGAAACACAATGAGTATACCAATTAGTCCACTATACATGGATAATGGCCGTGGAGCCGGACATGTTTCTACTGGAGAGCCAGCAGTTGTTGACGCAGTTGAAGCCGGCGGTGATATTGCTTTTGGCGCACCAGTTACCCGTGTAGGTGACAAAGTAATGCAAGCAAAAGCGGGAGACTCTTTTTACGGAATTGCACTCAATCGTGAACCTTCACATTCACAATACATGACTCAAGCTGAAATTGAACTTGACGGGTGGAAGGAAGGAGAAGTCGTTGGTGTATTAAGAGACGGATCCATTGACTCAATCACTTGTGAAGATGTTCTTAGCGGAACTTTGGCCACATTTGATGATAATGGCTTTAAACAAGCTAAAGCCGGAGATAATGTTGTCGGTATCTTTAAAGCAGACGGTAAAAAGGGCGAATATGCCGAAATTCAAACCCGTGTACAATTCGCACCAGTACCTTGTCCCGCAACACCTACCGCACCAAGTAATTCTTCAAGTTCCAGTAGTAATTCAAGTGCCGGAACAAATACCAAGTCAAGTAAATAAGGAAGTGAGAAGTAATGTTAACAAATCAAATGTTATTAAGTGATAATGAATTTATCCACATTGACAGAATTATTAGACGTCCTAAGAAAGACCAATTGACTGCAAGGCTACTTGTTAAACCAGTTACTGACTTGCAACCATTTGATGATCACTATGGCTACAATGTTGAAACGACAACCGGTAGAGCCAAGCTTGGCACTGACCGTCAAACAGACGTGCCACTCGTAGGCGTAGGCTTGTCAAAAAGCTATGTACCGATTGTTGAGTATAAAGTTGGTTTAGACTACACATACGAAGAAGTTGCACGCGCAAACGCAGTAGGTTATAGCGTTCTTGACGCAAAAGCCAATGCAGCCAAACGCGCTTTAGCAGAGTTTGAAAATCAGTTGATTTTCAATGGTAAAAACTTAGGCAAACAAATTATTGATGATGAAAAGCTTATTGGCTTTACAACTGATCCTGAAGTTTCTGGAGTACAAGTTGCTGACTCTGAAATTCACTTTAGAGATACCGTTGGAGATGAAGAAAAGTCTGAAAAGCTTCGTGATATTCTTCAAGAAGCAAGCGAACTAATTTCAAATTTACCCGGGTATAATGGCGCAATGCCTATTCTCTGCTTACCACCAAAATTATTAGGATATATTAAGCGTCCGTACAACAAGTACAACGTTGATACTAGTGTAAGCAAGTTGATTAGTGACTTTGTAAGAGCTATCTTACCGGTTCCAGAATTAGCAGCTGAAAATAACCCACGTGGTGAAGATATGGGACTGCTTTTGCTTAATGATCCAGACATTATGGCTTTTCCAGACGCTATGAGAGCGCAAGCAATGCAAGCAGCCTATGACGGTGAACGTACACTGCAAGTCTACATGCAACGTACTGGTGGCTTAATCTTGTATCAACCTAAAGCAGTTGTTCAATTAACTGGAATTTAACAAGAAGGCACAACAATGATTGATAAAGTTGAGTTGCTAAAAGAAATCAAAGAAACTGCACCTGATGTAATCGAAGATGTGAGTGATCAAACTCTGAATAGAATTATTTCAGACTCTGAAAACGTTGCTATTCTTGACAACTTGCCGGAAACAATCACTATTAATAAGACGGAAATCAAAGTTCTTCAATTAGGTGTTAAATACTTGTCATTGCACATGTTGACCGTTCTAGGTAACTCAAGTGGTGGTGGCTTTGTCACTGGTGAAAAGGTTGACCAAGTTGAAATAAAGTACGCTGACACTTCTAATGCAGACTGGTATAGCAACTCTGTTTGGGGAAAATTGTATCAAGAACTAGTGTCAAAATACTCTAATTCTCGTCCTTTTCCTTTGAAAGTAGAGTATTAGAATGGCAGACCATGATAACTTCCCAAAAGCAATTAGAGAACTAAAAAAATTAGATCATTCAATGATTAAAGTTGGCTTTCTAGCCGGCGTAGCTGATTTTAAGTTGCTAGTTATAGTTAGAGCTAATGAATATGGCGCTCACATTGTGCCTAAACATGGTAAATGGCTAACAATTCCTAGTCCTGATTGTCCGCGTGGTTCAGACGGCTTACCAAAAAGAGCCAGAGAAATAGAAGGACTGTTCCGCCCAAAAGGTAAAAATATCTTATGTGTGAACAAAGGTGGAGAATTAGTAACTTACTTTTATCTAAAAAAGGAAGTAACCATTCCGGCAAGACCTTTTATTAGAACTGCCTTTGCTAAAAATATTAATAAATATGGTGAAATTTATAAGCATGGAATTGAAAATATTCTGCTTAGAAATGGAACCGCAGCAATGCTTTTAGCAAGACTTGGCGAAGAATGTTGTGCAGACATTCGTAAAAGTTCAATAAAATGGAGCAAGCCACCAAACGCACCAATAACTGTTGCTAACAAAGGAGCTAACAACCCGCTAGTTGATACTGGTATGTTGCAAAAACGCGTTACTTATCAAGTTGTAATAAGGGGATAGGAATATGGCAAGGTTCAGAATGAAAGTTGGCAAACTTTTCCGTGATACTGGCACACCTGTTGAAATATGGGACATAGCCAGAAAGCCAAAGAAAGAAGACTTTCTAGGCTTGCCTGCAAGTGATACCAATGAACCTACTGACAATAGTTGGATCGAAGGACTAGAGCCAGAAAAAAGATACGAACCAGTTCTGCCTTATTCATCAACCTATCAAAAATATGCTACTGCATTCTTCCATGAAGCCGGCGGTAGTTTAGAAATTCACAACCTGTCATTCTATTCTCAAAAAGAATATGGAATGGGTACAGTTGTATATGCACCAGAATTAAGTTCTGCTAAATATACGATTGCAAGTCACGGTAATTACAGTAAGATTGGTGGCTACTATGTATATCAATTAAGGGGAGATGATCAACACCCTAATGGATAAAATCACTGAACTAAAAGGCAATGAACTGTTAATTTATATTCTGGAAAAAGCAATTAATCATGCTTGTAATTGTCCTATGGTTTATGCAAACCGCGTTGACGCTCAACACCAATATCCTTTTATAACTTATAATTGGATAATCGTAAGGAAAGACTTAACAACCGATATATTGACTGATAACGCACCTTATATGGCTCAAGTTCAATTAGACAGTCACAGTGGTAACGCGCTTAATTCACTAGAATTAATTAACAAACTATATTATTGCTTAAGATCAAGTGCCGGAAGACGTACTTTTAAGCAAGTAGGAATTGTGCCTAACTTAATGGGTGATATTGATAACCACACAATTAGTCCTGAAGTTAATTATGATTATTGTTATGGCTTTGATTGTGGCTTTACTTTAAGCAACAGTAAAAGCTATAAATTAGACAGTTTAATCTTTGATTATAATGAAACAGATATTGCTTCAATTCATGTTAAAGGTATAAATGATAAGGGCAACGCCAATAAAATTGACGCTGCCAAAAGTAATGGAGGAAACATATAATGGCTGAACCATTTAAAAAGAAATCAGATGTTAATGTAAGCATTTCAATTGTTCACCCAACGGTACTTTCTGGACTGGGCAATATGCTTATTCTACATAAGAAAGAAACTACACCAGCAACACCAGCACCTAGTGGCCAAGATGAAACAAACAGCTCAACAGATTTAATGGCTAATGGAATTATTTATGATAAGACAGACGCAGTAAGCGGTGCTAATTATCGTGAGTATACAAGCACAGACGCAGTAGAAACTGATTATAATATTGACTCTGCCGTAGCTAAAAAAGCTGCTTCTTACTTTAGCCAAGAAAGTCCTTCAGACAGAATTGCAGTTCTTTCATATCCTGCCGGAAAATTATCAGACGCATTGAAAGCATTCTGGTTTAACAACTGGGTATTTAGTATCTTTGATGAAAAGAACTTAGAAGACGCTAAAGCAGTTTCAAATATTTATGAAGCCAATCGTGATCACTTCCTTGTTATTGAAACAGATACACCAAGTGACTTCGTACCTTTTGTTGGGCAGGATTTTACAATTGAGACGGTTAGCGAACATAAAGATGATATTGATAGTGCATTGCTAGGAAAAGTTGCTAACAAGCAAGTTGGTACTCAAAACTGGAAGTTTAAACAGCTTAAAGGCGTCACACCAGATGATCTTGATGTTGCTGCTTTAGATGAAATTAATAGATTACATGCAATAGCATATACTACCGTTGGTGGAATTAATTCCGCTTTGCCAGAAACAACTGCCGGAACAACTGCTTCTGGTGAATATATTGACTCACTTCACGGTGACTTGTGGATCAAGACTAATATTGAAAATCGTATTCAAGCATTACTTCAAACTAATGATAAGATACCATACGATCAACATGGAATTGATCTAATTTCTTCACAAGTTAACATGGTACTTGCTCAAGCAGTAAGTTTTGGAATTATCAAAATTGATGATAAAACCGGCAATGGTATTTATACCGTTACAACAAGTCCAAGAAGTGAACAGTCACAAAAGGACTTGTCAGACCGTCACTATGGTGGAATTTCTTATGAATATCAACGTTCTGGTGCAATTGATACCGTTACTGTTAAGGGTACAATTGACTCTGATACGCTTGGCTCGGTTTTAGCATAATTTAGAAAGGAAGTTAATTAATTATGGCTACAAATAACACTGGTCAACACTCTGCTGACATGACAATTTATGACGCTGCCGATACCACGCTAGTCTTTAATGATCTTACGCTGTATGGCTTTCAAGGTGGTAGTGCAATCTTTACACTGACTTGGGACAATGACCGTGCTTCGATCAACCAAGATACTTATGGCACGTCCGTTGTTTCAAAAAACCACAAAGACACTGCTACTTTAACTGTCAATTTAAGTATTACTTCACCATGCAACAAGAACTTGGAAGATTGGTGCAAGTCTGGTGATCCATTCCCAGTATTTATTCACACACCAACAAATCAAATTTCATGTGCTGAAGCCGTCATTACTAAGTTCGCGGATATTTCTGCCGAAGATAATGCACCCGTACGTGCTTGGACTGTTCACTTACTTAATGCAGTTCCTGAAGCAGCTTAATTAGAATAGGAGATAACACATGACTAAAACTGATATTGAAAAAACAAAAGAAATTGGTCAAAAAGCAGTCAAAGAAGCAGCTGAAAGCAAAAAGAAAGCAAAAACTTCAATTGTCCCTAACAAAGTAGGTCAAACCGAAACATTTCATATCCTTAAAGGAAAAGATAATGCTTGGGACTTGACCCTTAGGTTCCCGGGTACAGCAGTTGGCTCAACAATCATTCAAAACGCTAACTTAATGATAGAAGGTGTTTCGCCCAATTATAGCTTATTGCTAGATGAAGCAATTAATAACGATATGATTGTTAACCCAAGTGACTTGGTAAGTTCTCGTATTAGTTATTTTGATAGTCATGACGGCTTTTTGGAAACAACTGCTGACATTGCTTCCTTTCTTACAGATAAATTGCTTTAAATATGAACCCAACAAGTTCTTAAGTCCTATTAAAGAAGTGGCTGAAGACCCAAACGTTTTTGTACCACTGCAATTATCAATGGAAGGTGTTCCACTAGAATTAGTTCAACATGCAACTGCCGGTCAATTACTGGTTCTAAATAAGCTATCACAACAGAATATAGAGAACTCAACAATCATGACCGCACGCGCAGTGTGGGCGCCGTTCCTTAAAGACTAAATTATAGATAGGTGAAGATAGAAAATGGCAGAGAGTATTAGAAGTCAAGGTTGGAACCTAGACTTTAAAGTTCAAGGTTTAGATGAATTAAAAAAGACAGATGAAAGAGTCGATAATATTGTTTCTAAGCTTAAAGAAATTCAAAAACTCTCTGCTATTCATGTGTCTGCACCTGACTTAAGTCAGATTAACAAATTAGATGATAGGTTAAATTCAATTGAAAGAAAAATCAATACTATTAATAACAAAATGGGGAATATTTCACCCCGCGTTAATACTAATGGTATTGATGATTTAACTCGTTCAACAAATAACGCTTACCGCTCAACACAAAACGGTATTGCAGCTAATGAAAAATATCGTGACAGTTATAAAAGTATGCTGCCTACCGTTCAAACTACAAGCACTGGTATTAAGACTTCTTTTGAAAAAGTAAAGGACTCAACCAAAGGTGCTTCGCAAGCAAGTGAAATTCTTAATGGCAAGTTCAGAACCATAAGCGATACAGCGATAAACACTAATAGCAAAATTAATACAATGAATACGCGAACTGGTAGAACCACTTCGCGTTTTAAGGATATTTCAAATGTTGGTTCAGATGTTATCAATACATTTAACAACATGACAATTGCACTAGTTCCACTTGGTATGGCACTAAAAAATGCTTTTGACCAGTCAACTAAGCTAGAAGATGAATACAACAGAATTAAGCAACTAGAAATTGCGAACGAAGTTAGCCCTAGTTCTGCAAAACGTACGATTAATAAGATGAAAAAGGCTAACCGTAATCTTTCACTTACGTACGGACTTGATCAGAACGATCTTGCTCGTGGTTCTGAAGAATTAATCAGACGTGGATATTCCGGAAAACAAGACTTAGGATCACACAAATACTTTGCACAAAGTGCTTTAGCTACCAACGAAAGCTATAACGATATTATTAACGCAGACGCACCTGTTTTGGAGCAATTCGGCTATAAAGCTAAAGCCGGCAATAGCGTTAAGAAAATGCGAAAATATACGCGCAATGTACTAAACAAAATGGCTTACATTGCCGATATTACAGCCGGAAACAACAAAGAGTTTGGTGAAAGTTTCAAAATGATGGGAACCACCATGCACCAAAATAATCAATCTTTAGATACAGCTTTGGGTGCAGTCGGTACACTTTCTAACTTTGGTGTATACGGCACTATGGCAGGTACTAGTCTGAAAAACATTGTTTCGCGACTTAATAAAGCTAGAAATAGTAAGGCAATTACAGCCGGACTTGCTGACTTTGGTGTAAGTGTTCCGCAATTATATGATAAGCACGGAGACTTAAAGCCTTTAACAAGCATTTTTAGTATGCTAAGAAAAGGTGTTAAGCGTAATCACATGACTTCCGGACAAGTTTCCGGAGACTTGCAACAAATATTTGGCTTATGGGCATTCAACTCGGCACAAACATTAATGGCACATGGTGGTGACTGGCAAAGAAATATTAGAAAGTCAAAAGCTGCTAATGGTAGAGACTATATTGGTAAACTGGCGCAGAGAAACTTAAATACCCTACAAGGTCAAATAAAGTTAACAAAGGCAAAATTAAATGATGTAGGAATGCAGTTTGCACGTGAAATTGCACCTGCACTTACAACAGTCCTTAAGGCAATTAACAATATTTTAGACTGGCTAGGTAAATTGCCAAAACCTGTTAAAAGATCATTAACGTATGTAACTGGCGTTGGCAGTGTTATTGGTGGTATTAAACTTGGCCGTGGAATACTTGGTGGCTTTGGCAGAGCTTTTGGAATGAATACTGGTGCAAAAGCAAGTGGTGGTATTTTAAGTAAATTATTCGGCTATGGAACCACAAGAGAAGCTGTCAAAAAAGCAACTGGTAAAATGTCAACTAAAATACCAAACGGCTTGTCCGGTATCTTTAGTGGGAACACTGGAGATGTTGGTAATTTATCCGCAGCAATACCAAACGACTTCAGAAAAGGAGCCGGAAAAATATTCAAGAGTCCGAAAAAAGGCTGGCTTGCAAGAGTAAGTGAAGCCAACGGGGGCAAGCTATTTACTGCTGGCAATGTTGTTTCAGTTGGAGCCGGAGCGCTTCAAGGTGGCGTTGAAATTGCTCAAGGTGTAGACGCTAATAAGTCACGTAAATATGCTCAACGAAACAGATCAATTGGTAAAGGTATAGGATCACTAGCCGGAACTGGTATAGGCTTTGGAATTGGCGCTATGTTTGGTCTCGGGCCGGTTGGTGCTATGATTGGTTCACAAATTGGTGACTTTGTTGGTGGTGTTGGCGGAGACGCAGTTACTGGCTACAACATGAAACATGCACCTAAAAACAAGTTTTCTGGTCAAAATATGGGGTGGTCATTCCATAATTGGCAAAAACAAGTTGGCAGTTGGTGGAATAAAAAAGGCGGAGCAGCTGACAATATTCATGCTTTCACCAAGACGTTTGGTGAAGATTGGCGTGGAACCGGTAGAAGAATTGGATCGTTTGGCAAATGGGCAAGCGACAGTTGGAACGGAACTAAACGCAACGTTGGCAATTTTGGTAAATGGGTAGGCAATAGTTGGAACGGAACCAAGCGCAACGTTGGCAATTTCTTTGGCGGAATTGGTCGTGGAATTGGCAATGTAGGTAAAGGTATTGGAAACGGCATTAACTATGTTCTTAGCGGAAAAATTGGTAGTGACGCACATGACGTTTGGAAAAAAGCAATCACGCAGTCACACTATTTCTTTAAGAGTTTGCCTAAAAACTTTGATAACCTAAAAAAGAATGTTGGCAAAATATGGAATGATACTTGGCAGAATATTAATAATAACCGTTATGTAAAAGCATTTAAAAAAGGTAAATTAATTCAAACTGGCTTGTCCGATATTGAGAAGAATACCCGTGGCTTTAGGCAGAGAATTGGTAAGGTATGGAATGATACTTGGAAGGGTATCAATGGTAACCGCTATGTTAAGGCAATTAAAAAAGGTAAGTTAATCAGTACCGGTCTTAAAGATACCGAAAAGAATACTCGTTCATTTAGACAGAACTTTGGCAAAACTTGGAATGGCATTTGGAAAAGTGCCGGACAACATCTTGGTGCTTTTAACAAAGATGTTCACAAAAAGTGGGACAAAGTTTGGGGTGTAATTAATGATAATCGTTATGTAAAAGCATTTAAAAAGGGCAATCTCTTTGGACAAATCTTTGATGATGTGAGAAGCCGTTTTGACAAATTCAAAAAATCATTCCAAAAATCATGGGAAAAATTCTGGAATGGACTAAAAGACGCAGTTGGTGGCTTTGGTAAATGGATCAAAGACAGCTGGGGCGGAACCGTTAATAATGTTAAGGGTACTATCAATGATATTAACTATGCTTTCGGTGGCAATGGAAAAGTATTTACTTGGAAGAAAAAGGGCAAAAAGTCCACTAGTAAAGCGCCAGTCCCGACTGTACCTAAGGGCAGAGCAGCTATGTCTGCTTATGCAAGTGGTGGCAGAATTAGCAAAACTGATTTTGCCTTAGTTGGTGAACAAGGAGCTGAATTAGCTTATAGAAATAATGGTGCTTTTGCTAGACTGCTAGGACTAAACGGTGCTGCAATTGAAAAAGTACACGCCGGAGAGCATATTCTCAATGCAAGAGATACCAAAAAAGTATTAAGTGGCAATTCCGGACTAAGACTAGGTGCTTTTGCAGGTGGAACGACTAAATTAAGCAATAGTTATAACAAAATTAATAAGAAAAACCAAAATACTTGGAATGAAATTGCTAGTCATACTAAGAACAAAGTAACTCAAACCAAGCATACTGTTTTGAGTACCACCAACAGTATGGCTAAGTCACTTGATAAGAAAATGGATAATATCCATGAAGGTGTAGTTGATACTGCTAATAAGACAGCTAAAGGCTTCGGTAACAAGTTTAAAAAGCTTAAAGGTTATGCTTCAGACGCTATGGAAGATACCCGTAAGGTACTTAACAACGGTATTGGCGGTATCAATAAAATGCTTGTTCAGTTTGGTGGCAATAATTCTGTTATCAAACCAATCAAGTTTGCTAAAGGTACAAACGGCAAGCTTGCTAATGACACCTTAGCAATGGTCAATGACGCCCCTACTGGAGATAAACAAGAAGCTATTATTCATAACAATGGCTTCTACTTGCCACAAGGTGAAAACAGAATTGTTCATTTGAGTAAAGGTGATCAAGTCCTAAACAACGCACAAACAAATAAAATTGCAAAAATGTTTGGACTTACTCACTTTGCTAAAGGTTCCGGTGTTTCTGATAGCACTTTACGTAAGATTGCTAAAAGCAGTCTGAAACACCCAACTGCAAGTTTCAACAACATGTTTACTAATAACGTCAAAGTTTCCGGTACAGACTTGCAACAAGATATTATTAACAGCAGTAAAGGTGCTGCAAAAAGTCTTGGTTACAACTGGAACAAGGCAATGTGGACTGTTATTGATGAAGCAATGGGTGGTGCTGCCGGACACGGTGGAACAAGAGAAGCATTCTTAAAATATGCTGAAGCAAACTTCACTGGCAAGCCTTATCAAATGGGAGCAATGGGGCCGAATTATTATGACTGTTCTGGCATGGTGGCTAAAGCCTTAGCACATTATGGCATTAACATTGGCCGTGATACTGTTGCTATGCAACACTCAAATGGTGTTGAATATTTAGGCAAAAAGCTAAGTGCAACAAGAGCGGGAGATTTAGTAATTTATGGTCACGGCTCGGGAGCTGCCGGACACGTTGGTATTATTAAAAACCCTAATTCTGGCAGCATGTTCAATGAAACCCCACCAAGTGCAAGAGTTTCCGCTATTGCAGACGATATGGGCATGGGATATGGTTTCTATCGTGTAAGAGCATTAAGAGACGCTACCCAGAAAAAAGCTAAGAAAGACAATAAACTAATAGCACTTGCCAAAAAAGAACTTGGTTCTAGCGCACTTGCTTGGATAAAGAAACATTTAAGTGAAAGCTTAAGTGGCTTTAAACTTGGTGGAGACAATGCTTCAAGAATTAACAAACTTGCTAAAGCATTAAGAAGTGCCGATCCTAAAGCAACTAAAAATGGTATTGCAGCAGTTATTGGTAACTGGCTATTTGAGTCTGGACTTGATCCAAGTGCAGTAAATAGCAGTGGTGGTGCTAGTGGTCTTGGGCAATGGCTAGGTGGAAGACTAGCAAACCTTAAAGCTTTTGCTAAAAAGCGCAATACTTCGTGGACTAACCCAGCAACGCAATTATTGTTTGCCTTAAAGCATGACGGTTCAGACAGTGCAACATTTAGATCAATTCTGGAAGGCAAAGGTAGTGTTTCTTCACTAGCTAACAAGTTCTCAAGCTTATGGGAACGTGGCGGATATAATCAGTCACACGTAAATGGCGCTTTAGAAGCAGCCAAAGTATTGGGATATAAGAATGGGGGACACCCCGCACCTAATACACCAGTTAGAATTAACGAAGAAAAGGGAGAACTTGCTGAATTTAAGAGTCCGGTTCATATCTTTTCCAAAGAAGACGCTGAAAAGCAACTTGAATTTACTGCTAGTGATAGGAAAAGAGTTCGTAAAAACGCTTCTGGCCGTCCAGTAAACATAACTATTAATGTTACTGGCAATACCATTGATAGCAAAGAACGCGAAGATAGTATTGCTAAAAAGGTAAGAGCAGCAGTAAGGCAGGCATTGGCGGAAGAAATGAATGTTCTCGGAGACGAATTCGGAGACGATCCAAGCATATTCTAAGGTGGTGATCTTATGGAACGCAAAAAGACAACAGCTGAAGTTAAAGCTAATAAAGCAGTTACTACTGCTAAAAACAAAGTTAAAGCTTCTAAAACTTCTAATGATAAAAAGAATTTAACTGGAATAGTTTCCCAAATAAAAGAACATAATCAGTCTAATATCCACGAAGGACACGCTGCTATCTATGTTTCAGACGGCAGCGACTTAACAGTAATTTATATTGCACCAATAGACACAGAGTCTGAAGATAATACTAGCAACATCACTACATGGGCAAGAGATGAAGGCGCGCCAGCTTCAAATTATGCAAGAGTTGCTGGCAAAAATATCACAATCAGTGGAATTATTAAAGGAGAAACTAGAACTGAAGCTAATCAAAAATTTTATCAGTTAAGAGTATGGAATAGCAGGCATTACATGCTTACATACACTGGAAACCTAAATTACAAGCATTTAATGATTTCAGACCTGCAAGTAAGTTACAAGGATAAAGTGAGTGATATTGATGTTTCAATTACTTTCACCTTTTCATACTCTGCAAAAATCACTACTGAAAATGGTAGAAATGGCAAGAGTAAAAAGAAGACTTCCAAGAGCAGCAAAACGGTTACTGGTAATCGTAGTAAAAAATATACTGCAATTACTATTAAGTCTGGCGATACCTTATGGGCATATTCTCAAAAATACGGCAAGTCAGTTGCTTGGCTACAAAAAGTTAATCATATAAAAGGAACTACAATTTACGCCGGCAAAAAAATTCGTGTGAAGTAGGTGATTAAAATTGAGAAATTATATTCCAATTGATGTAAATGATTTACCCGATATATTCGATATTGAATTAGCAGGCGATATGTTTACCTTCAGAATTGATTACAACGAAGTGGCAGACTATTATACCTGTACTATTAAAACAGCTGAAGGAGAAACACTTATTCAACAAGAGCCACTCTTGTTAGGACAACTTGTTGGAATAGATATTCCAGACCCAAGACTGCCAAAAATTGATTTACGCGTACTTGATGAAAGTAACAATGCAACGGGAGCAGGAAAGGGTGATTTTGGTGAAGGAAACGTACAACTATATCTTGATGTAATTGATCCAAACGGTTCAGAAACTGATAAACCAGATGTGGAACCACTCGGATATGATCCAGATGAAACACCAGATGATACTACCGAAGAAGAAGTGTCAATATAATGGCAATTGAAACTAAAAACCCACATTCATGGTTTGTAACGACAAATGATGAAGGTAAAACACAAACCGTATATAATCATGAACACTATTTACATAATTATCCTTTTGGTTTTGAAGTCAATTCTTCTGATAGTCCAACGCCGTCAAAGAATTCTGTCACTCTTTACAACATGTCTAAAGAACACAGAGACTTTTATGAAAAAGGTCAAAAATGTTATGTTGCTTTTAATTGGGGTACTTCAAGAAAAATATTAGCGGAAGGCTTTATTAGCAAGATTGAAGTCAACCAATCAGACGGTGTGACAGATACTTTTAATCTTACGTTTACTGAAGGCACAGATTATAACAATGTAGCTGCCAGAAAACTAAAGATAAAAAAGAGCAAAAAGGTTAATCATTATAAGACTATTAAAAAGACAATACCCGGTCACTATGAAAGAAAAAGAATTCATTATTATTCAAAAGATAATACGGGCAAGACTTCGGGACACTATAAATATGAAAATGTTTATGTTAAAGCTAAAACTGTTAACCACAGAGTAAAAACTCGTGCCACTAAAAATTATTATGTAAGTAAAACGTTTAAAAAAGGTACTACTTACAAAAAAATTATTACTGGAGTTGCAGCACAAGCCGGAATTAAAATTTCTAAAATTGATCTTGCCAAGAACCCTAAAATGAAAAAGGCTTTTGTTGCTCGTGGAAAACCATTAAGACTATTGCAACAGCTAGTAAAGCCAACCGGTTCTAAATTAGAATACATTCAAGGTAAGCTAGAAATAATAAACCCTAAAAACAATAAGCGTACGTGGTATGTTATTGATGATGATATTCTTAAGTCCCCACCAACATTTAATGAAAGTAATGATGATGACGGTACGGGTACTTGGGAGATGATCACACCATTAATTCCAGATATAACTTTGAACGTTGGTATCACTATGAAAAGCCGGTTCTTAAAAGGAAAGTTTTATGTTAAAGCATTGCAACATTCTTCAGACGGTGAAAACCCAGAAACACATTGTTCACTTAAACCAATTTAAAAAGGAGTGATTATAAATGGCTTCACAAGATCAAGACCAAAATAGCAGCTACTTAGCATTAAGAAATATAATTCATGCAATCAAAAACTCAATTTATGTTGCTGAATTATGCAAAGTTGTCAAATATGACAAAAAGAAGCATATTGCAGACGTATTGCCACTAGCTAACAGTTCAGACGGAGAACCAAGTCCACAATTGCTTGAAGTACCAGTGGCCAAAAGTTGCTATGAAGTAGACGAATTAACTACTGCATTAAAAGATGAATTTAAAAAAATTGACAAATTTAAAACTGAAAAAGGTAAAGAAATTGGTACTAGCTTAGTTAAGAAATTGCCTAAAAAAGTTATGAAAAAAGGTGCAGTAGTAATTGTTTTAATAGTTGATAATGATACAGATAATTGGACTGGGAAAAATGCTTCTTTCACGCCAGAAACAAACAGACTGCATGATATTAATGACGCAATCGTTGTGGGGGTGATCTAATGGCAAAAGACTTTATGCTAGACCAAAATGGAGATTTAGTCATTGATAATGATAGCAAAGACCTTGCTGAAGTTGACGGCTTAGAAGAAATTGCTCAAAGAATTAAAGCTACACTTGATATTAAATATGGTGAAATGGAAAATTTAGATCCAGATATGGGATCAGACTATCGTGGCTTTTTAGGAAAAAAGCCAGATCTCAATGGTGCAGTTTCTGATATGACAGCAGCAATTACAGCTAATGTTCCGGAAGTAGAAAGCGTAACTAATTTTAAGTTCACCAAACTTCCTAAACGTGAACTATTGGTTGAGTTTACTGCAACGGTCAATGTTGACGGCAAAAAGCAGAAAGTAGATGAAAGCTATGACTACAACGAACAATAATAACAATTATGGTGTAACGCCGCGTGGCTTTTTCTCACCAACGTATGCTGAAGTCTTAGATAACATTCAAGACAAATTCAAGTCAGTATTCGGCAATGATATAGCACTTGAGAGCAATTCTAATTTTGGTATTCAATCAAGGCTTGACGCACTGATTATTTACAACGCTTATCAAGAACTACAAAAGAATTTTTATAACTCTTTTGTATCAACGGCAGATGATACTGCACTTGACAGACTAGGAAACAATTATGGTGTAATCAGAAAAGTTGCGGAGCCTTCTTATGTAGAATTAACAATTAGAACTAATGAAGAATATCTAATTCAAGCCGGAGAACAATTCGAAACCGAAGACGGAATAGTTTTCACATTACTTAGTGATGTTTTAACTGCAAAAGACCCGAATGTACCTAACAGTCCAGCTACTCAAGATGATAGCCAAGATACAGACACAGATACAGATGATGATACTGATAATGATGATGATACGGACAATGAACCAACTGGAACTTTTGTCGGCAAAGGAATGGCACAATCAATTGAAACTGGTACTATGAACAACGTTAAGGAAAACACCATAACAGTTGTCTCTAACCCAGATGATAATATAGATAGCGTTACAAATGAAAAAGCTGCCGGTGGTGGCCAAGATGATGAACCAGATGAAACATATCGTGAACGTATCATGCTTGAAAATTTAGCTAAAGCCGGTTCTACTGAAAAAGGTGTTTATTCTGCATTGATGAACTTGTCTGGAGTAAGGCAAGTTGGTTTTACGCCCAACGAAACTTCAGAAACAGACGCAGACGGTAACCCACCATATTCAATTCATACCTATGTTCTTGGTGGTAACGGTCAAGAAATTGCTCAAGCATTATATGATAATATTGCAGCCGGAACGATTTTTGTGGGAGATGAAAGCTTTACTGTCACAGACGTTAATGGTTTTCCACAGACAATGCACTTTTCTTTTGCAACTGAATTAGATATTTATGTTGATATTAAATTGAAAACAAATGATTTATGGAACGAAGAAAATGATCCAGACGAATTAAAACAAGAAATTTCTGATCAAATTCAACAACTAAAAATGGGCAGTCCAGTATTAAGCACCAAACTTTATTCTGTAATATATGATTTTGAAGGAATTAGTGAAGCTTTAGTATCTATTGGTAGTAGTGCAGAGAGCCTTACAGCTAATGGTGATGTGCTTCCTACTAAGTTTCAAGTACCAATATGTGATGTTAAAAATATAACTATTAGCAAAAATTTATAAGGAATTTAACAAATGGCTTATACAGTAGAAGAATTAATGGCAGAACTTTCTGACCACTGGGCAAAAGACCCAGATAGCAATAACTACAAACTGGCTCAAATCTTAGCTGAAGAAATGCAAAAAATTTCAGATAACATTGTGTTTAGCGAAGATCAAAAAGAAATAAGCAAGGCTGAAGGCTATAATCTTGATATGTTGGGTAAAGATAGATCAGTAGTAAGAGTTAGTAATGATGATGAATTTTATCGTTTTCTAATTAGAATTAGAGCTATGATGTCACGCTCAACCGGATCAAACCCAAACATTACTGAAATAATAAGTACAGCTTTAGGAAGTAAAGATAAAGTTAGAATTGTGCCAACGGAACCACACCATATTGCAATAACAATTCCTAGCGAAAAATTGCCAGATGTTAGACAGCAACGTATTTTAATTGATAACTTACAAGACTTAGTTGCACTTGGCAACTGGCTTGATAGCATATCTTGGGAGATTGCCGGAGCAACAAATTTAAATTATGCTTGTTATGGGACTTGTT
>JAAOBB010000011.1_pt1 | contig 24676 bp, 20 predicted proteins | sample 7267541 | NCBI WGS metagenome assembly JAAOBB01 (sample SAMN14345205, study PRJNA599270) | viral metagenome | isolation source: viral-like particles (VLPs) isolated from bee gut | host: Apis mellifera | place: Switzerland:Lausanne | collected 2017-01/2018-02 | reverse complement strand
ACATTAGAGTTCTGCGTTTTATAGGCAGTATAACGAGTGGCACGTTCATAATCATATTGTTTAGGGTTTATTCTAAAGTTGTAAACCTCATCGCCATAAACTAAAGCTATTCGCTTTAAACCAGATGGTTTGATACCCCAAACCGGACCGTCATGCTTTATTTTTAAGATTTTTATCTTTTTCTTAGCAGTTTTCTTCTTAGAATTACTTTTGCTAGTCTTCTTTTTAGTAGTTTTCTTTTTGGTTGAACTTGCTTTAGTATTTATAGACACAATTACCACACCTACCTATAATATAGCGCCAAGCTATTTCTTGTTCTCCAAAGCAGCAAGCCGTTTCTCTAAATCATTATACTTGTCTGCTAAGTTATTATAATTAGTAGTTAAACCAGTAACAGAATCTTGCACTGCCTTTAAATCCTTAACCGTAGCATTGTAATTACTAGTTAGAGTATTAAGTTGCTTAGTTAAGTCAGTTACGCTCTCTTCAACATTACCTACTCTGATATTATTTGAATAAGCATATTCAGTAAAACTAAGATTATTTAAACTAATCTGTTCGTTAATATTCTTTTTAGTATTTTCCAAGTCATTACTAATACCACTAATTGTATCGCCAGTAGCACTCAAAACATTAGTAAGTCGATTAAGTTCTGAATCATAGTCACTATTAGCTGAATCAAGCGTCCAAGTAGACCATGTGTTACCTGCTAAAACTCTACTGTAACTAGTTACACTATTAATCGACCATACTCTTTGTGTTACTCCGACTGGTGCGTCTGAACTTCTACTAGTGGCAGCTGAAAATACTTGAATATACTGTGCGCCTACAACTGGCGAGTGACTAATATGATTTCCTTTGAACAGTAAATTTTCTGATACTTTTTCATTATCCAAGTCTAAATCATCAGTCCATACTGTCCATTTGGTAGCTTGCGTGATGGATTCTAGTGTCTGTGATACTTCGGTAAATTGCTTTAGCATAGAATTACCTTGTTGTATCTGGGCATTATTCACAGACTTCTCAGAAGCCTCATATAAGCTCTGTGAGCTGTTTTCTATGCGATTAATAAGATTACACCTATTAGTGAAATAATTGTCCCACAAGTCCTTTATTTGACTAGCAGTGACCATTGTACTAGTAGCCATATCAGACAACATAGGTGTCATTAATGTGAGCAATTGCTGGTAAGCTTGTTTATAATCATCTACACTAATCTCATACTTCATAGCTAAATTAATATCATATTGATATTTATCTTTAGCATAATCAACATAAGACTTTAATAACTGCTTATCTACAGTAGACAAATTACTATCATTAATAACTTCGCCAATATTTTGTAAAGCTAGAACTTTGTCGTTTAGGGCATCAGACGCTAAAGTCTTAGCTGATAAATAATCTTGCTTTAACTCGTCTGCTTTATCAACAACAGTATCTTTTTGCGCCTTAACATCTGTATAAGACGGCTGATAAGCAGAATAATCAGTACCATAAGCAAGCATAATTGGAACTGACTTGTCACTAATACTTACCTTTAAGTAACTAGCATTAGCTGGCAAAGAACGAGTAGCAATTTGCACATTAACAGTATCTGTAGTTTCTTTACCCTCAATAAAGTTCTTGTCACTATCATAAACGGCTAGACTTAAGGTTACATCATGAGGGAAAACATCATCTTTAGCATAAGCATAAGCATAGTAAGCATTGTTACCCATACAAGAAATATAGTCACTAACTAAAGCGTCCTTGTTATCAACTACTTCATTGTCAGCAGTTAAGTATTTACCTTTATCTGCTGTAGTTTCTGAAAATAAATTAGCTCCACCAAAACCTAGACTACCTAGCTTGTCTAAAACTAAATCAGAAATAGCATTCTCTGAAACTAACAACAAATGACCTGCTAAATCATAAATACCATTAGGTTCAATTATGATACCCATAGTATGATTTCTTAAAACAACATTGCCATCTTCATTAATTGAAACTTCGCTTGACTGCAAGTTGTCTGTATCTAAACCACCAAAAGTTTTAGAGTTCTTTTGCCTAACTAAATGAATCTTACTATTCTTAATTTCAAAATAAGTCCGCCAGTCCTCATCTGTTTTCATCTGTGAAACACGATAAGTACCATCTTGACTAATATATAAATACAAAGCATGTGTATCTTTTTTGCCATTATTGTCTATAATGCCTTGATGTTTAAAAATGATTTCGGGTGCTTTATCTGAAACTGGCTCTACTAGTTCTTTATTACCTAAATAGCTAGATGGTAAATCGGTATAATCCAATCCCCGATTACCATCATCTGTTTTATGTTCAAGGTGTTCATTACTAGTAGGTTTAGCGTCAACAACAATAAATGAATGCCCTGAAAAACTAAGTATTCTAGTACCATAACCATCATGAAAATCATAAGTTTGGTCAGGATAAACTTTATAACTGGCATTAGCTAAAGCATAATCATAAATACTATTAGGGTCTAAATCTTTAGAGTTAGCTCTAGTTAATTCTTTATTTATCTCCTCATCTGGATAAATTCCTAATACCATAGGCATGTATGCTTTACTATCAACAAAGCCTACAAGAATAATATCCCCTTTGCGTACTGGTTTAATATCCCCATAAGCTTTACCATAGTTATTTCTACCTGCCATTGACATAGGAAGCATAGCAGTATATGTATTAGTAGCAGATGAAAAGCTTTTATCTGACTTAAGAGTTAGCAAAATAAAACCAACTCTGCCATTCTGATAATTTACTTTAGTTACTCGTCCTAGCTCTATTTTGCTAATTTTAGCAGTATGACTTGTCTTTTTTACAAGTTTTACACCCATACCAGACTGTAATCTAAAACCTTTATCTGTACTAGCCATCTTATCTCTCCTACTTAAATCGTGCTACATAGCCATCTATGCCGCCTGCCCAACTTTTTACTGTTTCTAAAGACTGAACTTGACAGCCACCTGAAGTGTCCCATGAACCACTACCGTTCCAGCCCATAAGCTTGCCATCTCCAATATAAAACATGACGTGTCCGCAATTCTCCATGAATACTAAATCTCCTACTTTCATATTTTTAGCAGATTGACCTACATTTACTTTCTTAAATTGCGAACCATTAGCTTGTGTAGTGGTATTAGTACCAATTACTGCACCAAAGTGTCTAAAACACCAATAAACAAAGCTAGAACAGTCAAGAACAATTGTTCCTTGATTCAAATCATGTGTTAATGGATTTTTACTGCCACGTTCTGTAGCATGACCAAAAGAATAAACCTCTTTCATCTTTTTACCATTTATTCTTGGATTGCCATTCTTTCTAAAGGAATAACCAAACTCAGCTGCCTTAACTGCAATTTCGTTACCTTTAGCACCACCAAAGGCATCACTATCGTCTGTTCCAGAAGCAGAATCAGAAGAAGATTCTGCTAAAGCTAAATCTGAAATAGCAGCTTCTCCCATATAGCCACCTTTGAAATCAATACTGGTTCCCCAGAGATTACAAAATCTTGGGTCTACTTCGTTACCAACTGGCATTCTCATACCACGAGTAACACCAATTTCAGTAGTATAACCCTCAGTATAGCTAAATTTATGTGTTACTGATTCAATGTAATATCTCATTCCAGGATAGCCATATTGTTTCTTATTGTAGAAATCTATTACATTTAAAATACAACCTGGTCTAATATCAGGATTACCTGAAACAATAATAGTTCCACCCCAGAAATTAAAATTATCAGCATACCAGTTGTACAACATTCTGGTAAATACCTTTAAATCAGTTGCACCGCTATCTCCTACAGCATTACCTGCTTTACGATAATTATCATAGACTTTCTTGTAACCTTTTTTGGTTAGCCTACCATTAGATTCTCGTGCTTGCCAGACTTCTCTTAAGAACTCATCTGTAATATCTTTAATGGTACTCTTAGCTACTGACATGAATGTTGCAATATCGCCACCAGAACGTTCAATACAATCTTCCATATTTTCATAACTAGCGTCTTTAGTACCAGTATTAGATAAACCACCACCAGAATCAGTTTGTAGAACGCTTTCATAAATTTGGTTAGTCATTTGATAGCCATTAGCACAGTAACTATTTATTAAGTCATAGGCTTGAGCATTTGAAATATTATTAGCTGCGTCTGATAATTGTATTGCATATTTTGCCTTGTTAAGTCTAAGTGAATTATCACTAATTACACTTAAGAAACTAGCTACATCTTGTTCATCATAAAATACACCACTAGTATTATCAGTTTTAGTACCTTTGCCCTTAGACTTCTTACTACTGGTCTTGTTATTATCATTAGTTCTACCTGATAAGTATAAGTCGTCTACTTCATACTTAGAGTAACCATAGTAATTAATTAACTGCTGGTTAGTTTGGGGATAGGCAGACAAAAGCATACCATTAGCAATACCTAGTATAGTTGGTGTAGCTGGATTAACAACAAAGACAGAGAACTCTTGTGCGTCTGTCTTAGATACTTCATTGTCAATAACATCATTACTATCAACTGTTATTTGAGTTAAATTTTGCCAATCCTCTGGGTTAAATGGTGTTCTTCTAACTACTAATTTAGACTTACCATTAGCTGTAGAATCAAAGAACATCTCATTAAATGGTATTCTTAAAGCATTTTGCATTAAATCCCATAATGAACCACTAGCATTAGTAAATTGTGAAGAATCAAACAAATACTCATAATCAGTCCATGATTCCATATTAGAGTAGTCAATAAAGTCCCACAATTTATGTTGACCATTATCATAAGAGTAAACCATATAAGGCTTAAAACGGTTAACAATGTTCTTCTCAATAGTAGCAACAGTATTACCAAAGAACGCTACACCGACTGAATTGGCTTCTTCTTTAGCAATCTGGTCAGCAGTAGAATTTACTTCTCCTTTAGTATTTGAACTATCGCCAGAATCATCAAAAGCTCCACCACCAGAACCACTGCCAAAGCTGCCACTAGTATCTGCACCTAACTTCTTATTAATATATTTAGACCAAGCCTTTGCATAACTAATACGATTACTCATATTAGGACTACCTGCACGTTCATACTTAATTTGAATTTCGTTAGTTAATTCTTCTACACTGCCTTTTTTCTTTAGTAAACTTTTGAGCAAGGAAGAATCTGTGCCATCTCCATTTAAAGCAAAAGATAACTGTAAGCCTAAGTTAGTCCAATTCTTATGGTGTTTCTTTGCATAGGCATTAAGTAATGTCCAACGACCACCAGTCCACTGACCTAATCCATGACCTGCACCACTAGGTTGCTCAATACTTGCTGGATTAAGACTACTCTCTTGTTGCCAGTTACCTAATAAACCTGCAATCGCATTATTAGTAGCACCAGGAACATTCTTTTTAAAATACTTAGCAATAGATAAAGCATTTTTCTTCATATCACCACTAGATATGTTAGATACTTTACCATCTCCGCCACCATTAGTCATAGCGTCAAGTTCAGCATTCATATCCCACAACCAACCCATATTAGATACAAGTTGCTGTAGTTGGGAAATAAGTCCTATTTTATATTGCATAAAGGCTTTAGCAAAGCTCTGACCTGAAACTTGAAACATCAGTGAGTTACTACCATATTGACCAATAATAGCAATCTCTGAAACTAATCCTGTAAAAATATTGGTATTATAAACAGACTGTGCGGCTTCCACCTCATTAGGAGCTATTCTGATAATGATAATATCGTTTGAATTAAGAATCTTATCCCATCTAATTGATTGCCCAGACACAATAATCGAAAAAGAACCAACATTATCAGCTACTGGATTTTGTGTTTGGAACTGCACTAAAGCATTAGATAAAACACCTGGATTTTGTCCTACTCCAATACCAATATCATTACTACTATCATTAGTTATTTTATATTGACTATGCTCTGAATGAAAATCTAATTCAATCTTAGGAAATGTTAGTCTTGCTGCTTTTCTAACCATTAACTAGCACCTAATCTCCTTTCATATAGTCATGTGATAGCCTACCAATAGTTTCTCCTACACGTTGACCTGCTTGGTTAATTGCACCAATTGGAGCTGGATTACCACTAGAAGCTGGCATATTAATTGTAATGTTGTTCTTGTTTGTTAAGTTCTTGCTGACTGTCTTTTTACTGCTCTTAGAAGCTCTGGTCTTTTTAGTTGAACCTCTTGGCTTGTTCTTTGCTTTTGAACTAGCAGACTTCTTAGATTTTGACTTTGATGAACTTAAACTAGACTTACCCACAGTACCTGCTTTACCTGCACCATGTGAACCTGATAAATTACGTTCATCTTTCAATAGTCTTGAGAACTCTTTCAGCTGTGACTCCCGTAAATCAATATTATCTTTCTCATTACGTAAGTTCTTTTCCTCATCACGAGTATTTAAGTAAGCTTTAGTTCTGGAAGCTTCTTTTTCTTTTTCACTAATTGTACCAGCAGACGTTTTACCCGAAGCTTTAAAGCCTTTGATTCTATTCTTACGGTCTTTTTCTTTTTCTGCTTTAGTTAATGAAGACGAAGCATGTACATTAGTGGTACCAAGAATACCACCACCTAAATTAGTGGTACCAATTGGTCTAAAATTACCAAAGAATTTGCCAATATTATTACCAGCAGAACCAAAGAAGTGACCAACATTATTCTTAGCGTCACGCCACCATTTAGTTATACCAGCAGTTGCTGACTTAAGCGCATCTCCTTGTGCTTGCTGGGTATTATAGGTTGCTTGGTCACTATTTTGATAAGCAGTTAAGTTCTTAGCAGCTTGTTGCTTACCCTCTTTATCGACTTTCTTCATTTCTTTTTGAATTTGAGAATCTGAATATTTACCACTAAGCATATCTTGAGATACTTTGTCAGCAGCTTCCGCTTTCCAACCAAAATGTTGTTCTAAGAATAAAGCAGCTGTAGCCTGCCCTTGAACACCAGAACTACCCAAACGTCTTACAATATCTCTTACACTACCAACATTATCAATATCTGATAGTCCTTTATTCAAGTCCTCTTGAGCATTAAGTAAACCTCTGGCACCGCCACCATATCTAGCTGGATTAGACTGTATCTTCATGTAAAGTAAAGCGTCATCTTTACCAGACCCTGCATTTAAGAAACCTTGATTAAAGCTATTAACATTTTCTTCTCCTTGCTGACCAGAGAATAATTTACTTGAACGTGATAACATAGCAGTAGTGGCAGCAGCAGTACTAATACCTTGAGTATTTAAGGTACCAGACCTAGTTAAACCTTGAATAACAGAGGTAACAATATTAGCATTGCTTTCTGCGTTACCAGGGTTACCAGAACGCATGTTCTCTCCTGCAATTGTATGAGTTAACTGCTTAACTGAAGCGTCTGTTACTGGTGCGCCACTTTCTACCATTGCAGTAGCGGCATTCTTCCAAGTCTTATCTGATACACCAGCAGAACGTCCACCCTCTTCTAAAGCATTAGTTACTCTGCTTGACCATTCTCCGTCTGCTTGGTCTTTGTGTTTAGCTGGGTTATATGAACGGCTTTGCTGTGCTAAACTCATGTAGTCTAAACCCTGCTGGGTAGTATATCCTAGACCGTTATTCCACATAATACCCTGCACACGTCCACGCATTTCAGAATCAGAAGCATGACCTGAAATATTACCCATATTCAAGGCTTGCTCGCCTGTGGACTGATTTATTTGTGAACCCTCTTTAACGGCATTCTTAAATGCACTAAATAACTGCTTACCAATACCTAAAAACATTAAAGGCAATGCTGCTTTACTACCGATAAACTTTAAACCACTAGCTATGGTCATATCAGTAGTAGCACCTGTATCTTTAGCAGCGTCAATAGCAGTATTTGCGTCCCTAGCTTTGTGAAGCAATTTAGTAATATCATTCATCTGCTTATGAACATCATTAAGCTCGTTAATATCCATTGGCTTGCCCTCGGTGTTCAAACCTGAAACTATCCGTTTCTGCAAGCTATTATATTCGTCTTGCTTATCATGAATGATACCGTTAATGTTTTCTTGCTGCTTAGGTAAATTTTTAAGTTCGGCTTGGTTACGAGTATAAGTTCCCCAATCTCTTAATGACATATAACCAGTACTGGAAACTTTGGCACTAATTCTGTCTTGTTGGTTACCTACTCGTCTGGCTCTTGACTTAATACGTTGCAGTTGCTGGGTTAACTTAACATTATCTCCTAAGTTAAGTTTCATATTCTCAGTTTCACGAACATACTCTTTTAAGTTATTGCCACCACCAGCACCTAAACTATTAATACCACGTGATACTTTTGCTAGTAAACCTGAAGATTTGTCTAACTCACTATTCAAGTGCTGAAAGTCAGTTGTCTTACCTGAAAAGTTAGGAGATTGTTCAAACTTTTTAGCAGAATCTGCAATATTCTTATACGAGGATTCTAGTTTCTTATAATCGTTAAGCAGCTCCAGAGTTTTATTGTCGTTCTTTTGGTTATCTACTTTAGAAGCATTACCAGCAGCTTTATCAACACGACCTAATAGACTGAGCAAGTCATTAATGTTTTGTTCAGCTTTTTTAGTATTAGCGTCAATATCAAACCTATATTGTGGCATTATTACTCATCTTCTCCACTTAAACGATTATTTAAATCATCATCACTATGATTACCATTCTTAAAATTATTAATAGCAGCGTTGTCCCTGTTATGAAGTCCCTCACGATATGACTTAATATCTTGCTCTGAACCTTGCGTCATTAACTCTTGAATAGCTTCAAGTTTTTCATTTGTTTCACGAACGGCTTTACTCAAACTAGAGTTTGGCGACTGAGCATTATCACGCATATTTTGCAATTTCTGATAATTTCCAAGCATGTTTGCTTTAAGGTCATTATCGTCTTTAATCATAGCAGCAAGTTGCTGTCTAGTACTTCTAATTTCTTCTGGAGTTTCCTCTTTAATTGTTTCTGGGTGTTCAAACCAGGTATCATCATTATCAGAAAAGGCTCTGTCTACTACTTGACCATTAGCTGCTGCTTCTTGCTCTCTAGCGTCAATATCCATTTCAGCAATAATAAATTCTACTTGAACGCTAGTTAGGTCAGAAAAATCTTTAAATTGTGGCTTGTTAAACAAAGTCATGATTGCCCACATATTGCGAGCATAGTTAGTCATAGCAATATTATTAATGCCACCAGCTTCATCTATATCAGCTCTGAAATCGAGCCTCCCAGTCAGAGAAATCCCTCCATATCTGTAGTAACCATCTGTTAGCTGGCGAATACATAGTTTCATCATCAGCTAATTCAATCGGAACATCTACACCACATTCACGAATTAAAGCTAAAGTATAGTAAATGTTATATATTGTAGGGTCAACGTAATTACCTAGTCCATCAAGATAAGCACTTGCACGAGAAAGAATTAATCCTTGCTCACGAATATTAGGCTCTCTAATTGCTATATCAAAAGATACACCATCTTCTTTAAAGTTATAATGTTTACGAAAAACATCATTTGTACCATGAATAACTCTATTAATTGTCTGATTGGCTTTGTCTTGCTTTTTACCAATGATAGCTGCTTTTTGCTCTGGTGTTGGTTCTTTGCCATGAGCAGCATCTTTTTTGATATTCTGAATCTGTAAATTTGAATAAGAATCAGAATCAACCTCTCGTGGGTCTTGATTGGGAGCATATTCCAAAATCTTTTGTTCATCTGGTGTCAAAGAACTAAAATCTTCAATTGCCTTGTTTCTAACTCTTTCTATTTCTTCTTTAGAGTATTGTTTCATATGACCTACCTTACTGTTCTATTAATTTAACATTATATGTACTTAATTATTATAGCACAGAATGTCTTACTTTTAGTTAGCCACAATATGAGTATACATAAAAATAGAGTAGCCCTAAAACTACCCTATTTTTACTAAATTACTTATCAACCAAACTAGCCTTAAGGTAAGTCATGTTAACTGTTTCTGAAACCATATTGTTAGCACGAGTATCCATCTGGTAGTTAACTGCCGTACACCCGATATAAGCACAGATAACCTCATTTGAGTTATCCTTGTTCTTGATAACAATATTAACAGTACCAGTTTGCAAGACATCATCTCCCAAAGGAGCTAAGTGCATACTTGCTAAACTATTGTTAAGTAGTAATACACGCTCAAGAGTAACTGTACCCTCATACTTAAGATAAACATGCTCTTGTGGGAAAATAGAACCAATTTCGTAGACACCTTGTGTACCATAATCTATTCTACTTGAAGCATTCTGCGCTCTACCAATTCTTTGACCACCTATAGTTAGTTCAATCATGTTGGCAGTAACAGTAGTCTGTGCGGAACCACCAGTTTGTGGTGTATGTGTACTAATAAAAGCCATTTATAATTCCCCCTAACTTAGGCACTCAATTGCTCATCAACAAAGCTGAGAGTAACTTCAATATTCTTAAGAGTACGTGTAAGTACACTTTCAATATCTATTCTTGCAGTTTCGCCATCAACATAAACGTGAATACCAGATTCTTTATAATCTTCAATTACACCATCATTTTGTTCTTGTTGTAAGAAACCAATAATTGAAGCTTTAATATCAGACGGTGTTGATAGAGTGGTACTTGTACCAATAAAGGTATCTTCTAGCTCTGCTCTCAAAGCAGTAACAAGGAAGTCAATTGCTTCGGCAGTAGCAAGTTCTGTTTCTCCTGGGTCATCTGATATTGGTTTAGCGGTAGTAGAATCGTTAGTGATACGGAAGTATTGATTATTCCTTTCACGTACAAACTCAATACCTACAGCACCATTTAAATCAAGCAAGTCAAGTTCATCTTTAGTGTATTTCTGGTCAATATCTACTAAGTTTAAGTGCTTATAAGTAAGTGATTCTCCAATATTTAAACCAGAAGCTAAACCACCGAATTGAGCTGCAATAATATAAGCTGGCAAGTCTTCAACGGCACCATCTTGCATTAATTTTGAACCAGAAATGGAATTAACTAAAACTCTGGCTTCTTTTGAACGCAACATAGTTGACCTTTGAGTAGTTACATTGATTGGGTCATTAAAGCCACCACCAACAATTAAGGCTCTAGGGTCTGCTTCTTTATTTCTTTCAGCACAGAATGATAATGCTTCTTCTTGAATACTTATATCATCTGTTAATGGAACTAAGTAGTAGCCATCAACAGTTGAAAAGTTCTTAAGATATGTTGCCCAACTTGCTGGTGCAATTTGACTTGAAGAACCACCTGATAAAGTAGTTAAACCATACTGTTCTGGCTCGCCATCAATTGGACTATATTCAGCAGTAATAGCTAAGTCAGCTCCATTTGTTAACGAATTAACAATATCGCCACCAAGAGAAGTTAAACTAGTAGGATTGTTAGCGTCTTTGGAAATCTCTAAACTGTCAACTGCATCTAAATATTTAGTTTCAATATTCTTATTTCTACCGTTAAAGTAATATGCAGTAAAACCATCAATTTCACTAATATCAGTTACTAGTTCACTAACTTTCTTGTATTTACCCATTGATAGTGGGAACTCGTGAACTACAGTAGCAGAACCCTTATCAGCACCTGCTTTTAACACTAACTTAGTTGCAAAGCCTGTGTGTTTATCGCCACTAGTATCTCCTTTTGGAGCAACATCAGTTATAATACTTACTTCAGCATAATTTTGTGTACCTGAATAAGAAAGACTAATAATCTTACCTAAATTGGTATAAGTTTGGTAGTAACCATCAATATCAAAATTAACAAACAATGTATAAGTATCATTTAAGGTGTTCTTAGTTAAAGAAGTTTGAATGTTGTTAGCGTCTACACTAAAAGCTTTAGAAGTTAAAGTTAAACCTTTATTCTTAAAACTAGCTTGAGTAGCAGTACCAACACGCTCTGCCATGATAGTACCAGAACTATGAGTATCATCTGGTGTCATAGCAACCTCAATTGCTTCTAGTAAATCTCCACCTCTAAAAACTTGTTTTGCTTGTTCCAGAGTGTTTATTTCGTATATTTGACCAGGTTCTCCACCATTAGCCATACCAATAAGCATTAATCTCTTTGGGGTGTCATTTGATGAACCAATTAAAGCGTCTGTGTTCGTTGTAATATATACATTCGGTCTTACAGAACGTCTAACTGGAGTAACCTTGATTGACATTATATACCCTCCTATTTAATACCTAAATACTCTTTAAAGTAAGGCTCAAAGTCTTCAAGCTTAGGTAAGTAATACTTACCAAGCGACTTCATACGTACTTCAAAAGCTTTAGCCTGAATATTCTCAAACTGATATTTTGTCTTAGCTATCTCTAAGAAAAGAGTAGCTGAAACATAAGGAGTTGAAATTTCGTTTTGCTTTTCAACTTTACTCATTATCTTCCTCCACATAATCTGGCTTGAGTTTCAACATTATATTTTTAATTGTTGTAGTAGAACCGTCTGATATAATATATGATGTTGTATACTCTATATTTGTAGTTATTACGTAAACATTACTATCAGCACCACCATTACCTAAATCTAAAGTTCCTAATGGTTGAGAACTTATCTTGGGATTTTGATAATAATTTGATTCCACACCAGAATCACGCATGAAAGCTAAACTATACTTTAAAATAGAATCTAACTCTCTTACGGTATCTAAATTAGTAGATACTGCCGATACCTCTAAATGTTCACGCATACCATAGCCAACTGACCTAACAAAATCATCTTTACGTGCGTTATTATCTTTAATAACATAACTGACATGGACTGGTTTCCCCACAAAACCACTACCAATGAAATCAGTTAACCTAAATTTGTTAGTGCCAGACTTGAACTTCTCGTAATTGATTACACTTATATCGCCCTCAACAATACTAACCATCTCTAAAATCGGATATTTAGTTAAGGCATAGTAGCCATCTTCATCTGGTTCTTGAACTATTGCTTCTTCTTGAGCAACATTTTCCCCAACTCCTTGTCTACCCGACTTGTTAGTATCTGCCATTGTGTTACCAATTCCGCCATCTATTTCTTCACTGGTACCACGAGAAACAACATAAAGAGCATCAGCCTGTGCGGTAGTATTTGGATAAGCAAATGAAACATCTATTGGCTTTTTCTGCTTGCTATCTGATATACAAAAAGCTTCCTTAAACTTATCTCTTTGTTTATCACTATAGCCATGCAAAGCTTCGTCAATAACATAAGATTCATTGTACTTATCATCTACACTCTTTAATATAGCATGAAGAATTTCTGTAAAACGCTGTTGAAAATAGTTGTCAACTGTAGGTATCATGTACTGCTATCCTTTCCATAACTCATCAATGTATCTTGAATAGCTTCGCCTATTCGTCTTAGCTTCTTATTGTCCTCTGCCTGCTCTTTTGCCATGTTTTCTACTAGTAACCAAGAATCAGGACTGGACTTATCAGAAACCGTTCTAAAGGCAAAATATGAACCTCTGGTTGCTCCTTGATTAATTCTGGTTAAATTACCACCATGTACTTTAGTTGTAATACCAAAACTAGTTAAAGCATCATCTGTCACTGGTTGACCACCAAACAAGATTTTGATATAAGTAGTATTGCTAAAAGCAGGACTTAAATTACGAACTTGACTATAAGTATTATTGGTCATGTTAGCAACATGATAGCTAATTGGCACTTTGGTATACCAGCCACCATTCTTCTTATGATGAACACTGGCTCCATGTGCAAAACCTTGCTTCAAGTCGATAATGTTATTGCCCTCTCTTTGCTTACTGAAAGTAACATCTAAATAACGATTACCCACTATTTCAGCTTCGGTTGCACCCTCTTGGACTGCTTGTGCTTGACCTGCTTTTAAGGCATTTAGTTTTTGAGCATTTACCATTGCTACCATATTTTTACCTAAATTTTTTAGGTCGTCTGACATTTCGCCCATTTTAAATATCTCCTAAACCAAAACCGCTTCTCTTTTCGTTCTTGATAATTCTTAAGCCCTCTTCTGATAAAGCTTGGTTACGTTGGTGGTCTGCGTCTATATCTTCGGCTGACTTAGGTACCAAAGGTACATTATTAATCAAAACACTTTCACGCTTTAGTAATGCGAGCTTGGGTAGCTGCTGAGTTAATTTACTTACAGTATCATACTGATAACGAGTATCACGAATAATATCTGTAATAATGTATCTAACCGTTACACTTAAGATTAAAGAAATTGTTGCCCCAATTAATTGCTTGTTTCTAATATGGAACTTACGTTCGTCTTTGTTATAAACATAATCATAATTTTCAATTAAGTCGTGCATTTCTTTATCTTTATAACTAATACCATAGATAATCTTATGAATATCGTATGGAATGTAGAAACCTGAATCAAACCGTTCTTGTGTTACGGTAAAGGCAAAATTTTGTCTAACATAAAGTCCTGGGATTGTAATTCTGTCCAAGACATTAATGTGGGTTCCACCTCTAAATGTTCCTTTGGCAGTTCCTAAATCTAAATTACCTAAATCTTTAGTATTGGCAGTTCCTCTATTTTGACTTTGCAGTGCCACATAAGTATCTTTGCGCCCTGGTAAGTAACCACGATAAGTACCATGACAAATAGGACAAAGTGGGTCTGCTGCAAAAGTTACTGGGTCGATACAAGGACAAATAAACGCTTGTTGCCAGATAGTTGGAATACCATGACCAACAATATCATCATCTATTGATTGCACATCAAACTGAACAATAGTCTGTACCGTTTCCTTGCTAGGTGCTACTTGTGAAACCTCTGAACTAGAAACATTACTAGTCTTAGAGTCAGTATCTTTTACAAGTTCTCGCTCTTTAATACTATCCTTTGGTCTATCCTTAAGTGGTACATACTTATCTTGGTTAAGCGAACTATTACTATCACTGTCTGAACCTGAACGAGCGCTTAAAGGAACATAAAAATAATCATTATTTTCAGCCATAAAATATTCCTCCTAAAAACACTTTAAAGATTAATGTAGTTTTGACCAAAGTAGTTCTTTAATCCCTCTCGCAACTCCTCAATCTCTTTGTTCATTAACATAATACGAGCAGTACCACCAGTATTTTGAGCAGATAGTGTTGACTGTACAGTTTGACTAATACCATCAACAGAAACACTGCTTCCAGCAATACCTGGCTTCAGAATTAATTCGCCCCAAATTTCGATAGCTTCTTTTAAAACATACTTTGATATTAAAGCTCTTAAAGCTTCGGGCATCTCCCACTCTTTGTTACGGTAAGGGTGTGCTGGTGGCAGTAACCCTGCTACATAAGTTACAACATTAGTTTGGGGCATATCCTTTCCACCATTAGCTCCACCCATTTGTCCAAAGATAGAATTACCAGTTAAACCCAAACTAAGTGGCGATAAAGTATTGTTAATTGCAGCACCACTGTTAATTAAATCAGCTGGAAAAGTCTTTATCTGTCCGCCTAAGTGATACACTTTCCACATTGATGGTGGATAACTTAAAATAGGTTGATTATTAAACACTAACTGTACGTCTTGTACTTGAATTACGGGACGCTTTTTCAACATAATAAAATTGTTAGAATCAAAATCAGCTTCATCATAGTCATGCAATTCTCTAGCTTCTAAAGTAGGAAAAATAGTAATTCCTAATTCCATTTCTGCTTGTGAAACTGCTTTCTTAATATAAGTATTCCAATTTTTCTCTGGCAATTCCTGCTTAGTATCTGGGTCTATAATTCTAATACCATAGATATATTGCTTAATATCATCTGGAGTTAAATGATAATCTTTAGGTGTTAAATCATAAATTTTATCTAAGTCAATATGTTTTGCATTATTTAAATCATAAGGATTTCTAGCACCTGTTGTTGGCACACTAGTTCTAAAACCACCATTGTAGCCTGCAAAACCAGACATACCATTGGTGTCATAATCTATTAGTGACATTAATTATCAACTCCAAGTCAAACTATAATTATTTTTTACCCTTTTTAGTAGTCTTATTAACAGTGGTCTTAGCCTTAGTTGCTTTCTTAGCAGTAGTAGCCTTAGGTTCAGCTTTAGTTGCTACTGGCTTTTCAGGTTCCTTAGGTTCCACCTTTTCAGGCTCTTTCTTAACTGGTTCTGCCACTTTTTCCACATCTGCTAAACTTTCTAAAATTGCTTGCGCACCAATTGGAATATCACGAGCAACTCCATCTTTATCAAAATTAATTGCACCTGCATAAGTAAATAATTGCGTATCTTTTAAATATTTGTGTTTATACATAAAAATCTCCTTAATAAATAAAAAAGAGTGAACATCTTACAGTTCACTCTTATTATCTTCACTAAAAATTAGTGAGGGAATTCAGCGTTGATAGAACTTACGTTCGTAATACGTACCCAACGTCTAGGAATCATCAAAGCCAAAGCACCAAACCATAGATAAGTCCAAGTTACACTGGCATTAAGTTGTGCTAATGGTAAGTAGTCAATTGGAAGCAACTCGTACAAAGCAATAACATCTTTACTCATATCGCCAACAAATACATCAAATGTACCTGGAATCTTTTCGTTTCTATCAGTAAAGTTCAGATTGCCATCTTGGTCTGTTTCACGAATACCAATACGCTTAATTAACCAGTAGTAGCCATCTTCTCCTTGACGATAAACTGATACGTAATCGGCAGAGTTTTCGCCAACCTTTGGCAATTGAATCTTGAAGTTGAGTGAACTGGTTTCTTTACCAGCGTCAAGCTTATAATGTAAATCAGCTGCTTGGGTCATAGTACCATCACTCATAACCGTAACAAATCTATAGTTAAGAGTAGTACCTGTTTCATGGTCAGTACGGAACTTACCACCGTCATCTGCTTTTTCAGTTGGGGCAGCAACTACTGGAGTTAAAGCAGTACCAGCACTACCAACTGGAACACTATCGTATTGTTCAGGAATGTTCATTACAGTTGAACCACTGATATTTAATTTTCTACCAGTTGTAGGGTCATTGTAAGTTTGAACTGAGAAACCGTAGCTATAAATACTATTGTCATTATCTCTAATAGCAATTTGTTGCATACTATTTTCGCCAGTGTTAGTTTGCAGTGAGTTAACAAACATTGCCTTTACACCCATTGGCATAAAGATGTCAGTTGGAGTACCCTGTGCTGTAGCTATCTTCATAATAGCATTAGCAAGCACAGTAGAATCAAGGGTTTTACCACAGTGGTCAATAACGTTTTCCTCTGGAATTAACTTAATTAAACCGTCAAATTCAAGACCATTATCTTTTTCTAGGGTTGAAGTTAAGTTAGCGTCACCGTAGTAGCATTCCCATTCAATTTGAGCAATTAAAGCAGTAATTGCATCATCTTCATAAATTGACATAGGGTCTTCAATACTATTTGAGATAGCAGCTTGAATGGTCATGTTGCTTGTCTTGGAAAGGTATTTAATAGGCAAAACCTTACGAACCATGTGTGGGTCAGTAGGTTTAGAAACCATACCCTCGTAGTTAGCCATACCATGACCAATTGGGGAGTGACGGTCAAACAATGTATATTGAACTACAGTTGAATCTGCTTTTCTAACATTGTTACGTAACTCACTATAGAATAAGAAATTCTCTTTACCCCAAGTAGTATTAATTACTTTGTCAGCTAAAGATTCTCTACGTAAAGCAGCAGTGGTACCTACACCATCTGGAGTTGGAGTTAAGCCACTTTCAGGGTTAACATTGTAGTTAATATTAGCATTCTTAGCTACCTTGTCTTTTGCTTTCTTTTGAATTGCAGCAGATTTTGCTAAATTATCGTCAAAGTCAGCTAAAATACGTTGGTCTACTCTCAAACCTGCAAAAGTTAAACTCTTTCTCACAAGTTTGTCATAGTTTTCATTTTCGTACTTAGCCATTGCATCATTATTAGGCATTTACAAAACACACACTTTCTTTTGTAATTTTAAATTCATCAGTCATACTATAATATAGCGTCAAGCTATTTACTTTAAAGTAAAGTCAATAAACTTCTTGCATTCAGCTACTGAAGCAGAACCATCTTGGACTCTTGATAACAACATTTGATAAGAACCTAAAGCTGACTTATTAACTGTTCCATCTTTAAGTCCTGCACGCATTTTATTGAAGAAATCACGTTGCATTCCCTTAGCGGCTTCCTTGTAATCATCTGCTGATACTTCAATAGTTGATTCAGGATTTTCAGCTTGGGTCTTAACTGCGTCTACTGCGGCATCTTGATTTGACTTTTCGATTACCTCATCTACAGCTGTAGAGGTATCATCTTTAGCAATTTTGTCAGTTTCTTCTGCTTTAGTAGATTTCTTCAAAGATTCAGTATGTTGCTCATCTTCAAGTTTTACTGACTTTGCAGTTTCAGCTTCGGGGTCATTAGTCTTTACGCTAGTGTTAACTACCTCATCTTCTGGAAGTAGTTTCATAGCTTTACTTACAAATGGAATCAATGATTCTTTCATACTATCAACAGTGCCTTGAATTGATTCAACTTTGTCATCATATTTTTCAAGTCGGTCAATAATATTTTTGTATGACTTAGTAACAACTGCTAAAACTTGTTCTGCCAGTTCTGGCGAGAATGTATCTACTGCTTTAGCTGACTTATGTTCATCTGCTTTAGTATCAAGGTTCTTTTCAACCTTTTTATCTTTAGCGACATCTTTAGTAGAAGCAGCTTTTTCATTTGCTGTTTCTGCCTTTGGTGTTTCCTCAGCTTTAGGTTCAGCAACTTTGGTTTCTGGTTCCTTTGCTTGCGCTTTAGGTTCCTCTACCTTAGTTTCTGCTTTTTCAGGCTCTGCCTTTACTTCTTGCTTTTCAGGTTCTTTTTGCGGTTCCTTTTTAGCATTGTCTTTAGTTTCTTCTTTAGCTTTAGGCTCTACCTTAGTTTCAGAGGCTTTGTCCTCTTTAACTTCTTTCTTATCATTAGTTTCAACTTTAGCATTATCTTTATCTAAAGTATTTTTAAGTTCTTTGAACTTATCAATGATAGTTTCTTCACTCTTTGGCATTTAAAAACCTAAACTCCTTTCACATTCCTATTAACAAAATCATATGCTTCTTCACGACTAATACCCTCACTTAATTGCAAAATAAGTGATAAATCATTCTTATTCAAAGTTCCTTTAGCTCGCATATATTTCTCTGCTTCGCCTAAAACGTCTTTACCGTTATAACGGGATAAGACGTAAGTAAGTGTGGTAATGGCATTGGCTACATCATTAGTAGCACCGCCACCTACTAGAGATTCTCTTCTTAAAGCAGAAACATCTTGCATAGCTTGGGGGTCAATTACATAACCCTCATAAGCAGACTTGTGTGTGAAACCTTGCCATCTGGCTTCTAAATTTGCTGGGTGGGTCGTAACGGTTACAGCCGTTAAAGTCATATTCTTAATAATGTTTGGATTATTAGAATCTCTTTTATCTACTCTACCCTCAACACTAAGTCCCATAGAACGATTGCTAATTGAATCTTTCTTTAAGGCTTCACTTAAGTTCCAAACCTCTTGCGCTTTAGGACTATCCTTATAAAGTAAACCCTCAATATATAAGCCATGATTATCGGCATAGATTTTGTCAGGAATTGGCTCTCCAATTACATTGGAAGCTCCTGGTAAATGTTCATATGTTATCCAACCACTCTTTTGAAAGTAATCATAATCAATACCCTGTGGTTCAATAACTTCGCCATCTGTATCTACAGCATCAGTCGAAGCATAACCTGCAATATACCATTTCTGGTTATCATCATCTTCCGACTTAGAAATATCAATCTTAGGAACAAAGGTCTTTATGTACGTATCTTGTGACACTTATTAACCACCACCTTATTTTGCAATTAGGATATTTCTCCTGCTATTATTAATTTAGCACAACCAATTTATAGAACTATTTTGTGACTAAAATATGCTAGTAGCAACTTGATTTTATTTGTAACAAATGCTCATACCTATGCTATTTCTTCTTATGATTCTTACCACCTTGACCAGCAGAATTAGTATTCTCAACATTCTTAGCTTGACCATCTTTACCAGTGCCAGTTTGATTTTCTTTACCACTTGGATTGGCTTGCTTACCATCTAGTCCTGCCTGCATATCCTGATAAGATAGATTAGAAATATTAGGAGCATCTGGTTGTGTTACTACTTCTTGTATATGTTGGTCTAATAGTTGCAGTAATTGCTGTTGTTCTTGTGATTTCATCATTTGTTGCTGTTGTATTTGACCAATATGTTGAATCAAGATACCACTTTCAATAATATCGCCAACGGCACCAATACTCTTTAATCCTCTGCTCTTTCTGATTTCATTTACTGTGACATAAGAGTTTAGTTTCTGTATATCAAGTGCAGTTTCTTGCATACGATTAGCAATATCGCCACCAACAAACTCAAAAATATAATCCTTACCAACTAAACGATAAATAATCTCATTAGTAATAAAATTAGCAATTAGTTTTAATAATGGAGTTAAACCTTTATCTTTAGAAGTTGAAATTTTATCTTTATTGTTAGATTCATTTAAGGAATTAGACTTTGAACCAGTAGTACCACCACGATTGGTCATACCAATTTCAGAGGGGTCAATACAGTAAATAGCACAAATTACATTAGTTAAATAGTTGAACCATTTCTCAAATTGCATATCCTGTGCTGTTGGGGTTAAGTTAATAAACTGAATATCATCAGCGGTAACCATTGGAATTGACCAAGAACCAGGTATTCCCGTTAAACCAGACCGCCATGTACGTTTAAAGTTATCTAAAGCAACTCGTCCAGGTTGACTAGCAGTTTTAACGTTTAAAATACCCCGAACAGTACCACCATTGGTAAAAAACCTATCATTAAACTGTTCTGTGTTTTCTTGGGCAAAGATTTCTCTTAAAGCTGATTCTAGTTCGGAACGCCCATAGCCATAAGTCACAATATCAGTTGATTTGTTACGAATAAATACCCCTAATTCTTTAGTATCAAACTTAGCAACAAGTTTATCCTCAACTACTTGACCGTAAACTTTACCCGTACGTTTACGATTACCATTTCTATCAGTTAAATAAACAAAACCAGTAGCATCTAGCAACTTTACATGGTCTAAAATATCTGACTTGAATGGTGTACCCTCTGGGGTAGCATAAATGCGTTCCATTGGTACTTGGTCATAAATTAAACTATCTCTAACTAATTTACGTAAGAAAGTCTTGAAATCATCTCGAGCTGGGTCATATCCTCTACCCATATAACGCAAAAACCGCATACAAGAATCAATATTGGCTTGCTGTGATGGTGTTGGCTTTTCGCCATTAACTAATCTTACCCGATAACCTACACCATCTTGTGCTGTGTCTGCTGGTTGAGCAAAATTAGTTACCTGATTAATTCTAGTATTAATAATTGACGTTACAATTGAGTTATTTGAATATGCTCTTAAGGTGGCTATAACGTTACGAGGTACCGAACGAGAAACTTTTCTGGCATAACCTTGTCTTTTGTCTTCAATATCAAAGTAACCTAGAACTTGAAAACCATTAGGGTCGTCTACCCCTGCTTCTTTACCGTTATAGCTTTTAGCTATCTTATCATCATCATAATAGACTTTATCAGCTTTATCGTAAAACCAGTCTTCATTTTCTGTTGGTAAGTCTAGGTTTTCTACGTCACTGGGTTTAATGCCACGAGCTTTTTGCAGCCACGTACGTCTATCTTTCATTATCTCCACCCTCTAACGTGTAGTAAGTAAAGCTATGCTTACCATAGACTTGTGCTTTTCTTAATCTGTGTCTTACTTTCTTTTCCATAGTTTCACTGGCATAACTAAATACTTTAGGAGAAGATAAAATTACATCAGCTGGATAATACTTGTACCTATGGTGTTCATTAACTGTCAATACTTGGTCACTATTATCTAACTTGCATAATACTCTACACGTTTGATTTTCTTCGGGCGTACTATACATACGCAAAACTTTGCCACCTATATGATTGTAATAAGTAATAATATATACCCAATCATTGTCATGCTCTGTTCCACGATACTTAGCTTTTGCCATCTGCCACTTTACATCATTTATATAGGTCAAATAAGCACCTACTTATCATATCAATACACTAATATTATAACATAGAACCTGTTATAATTTTTTACGCTCTCGTATACTCTATCTATTATTAATTTAGCAGAACGCAAAAAAGACAGCCCTTTCGGACTGTCTTAACGTAAAAGAAAAATTAAGTATAGAAAAATATACCATATAGGGTACGTCAGCTACCTATATCATATTAATTATCTATGGTACTTATAGAAGCTAAATATTATGAATGATGTAATCAATTCCCTTGTCATATTGATTTACCAAAAAAAGCCAAAGTTAAAATTAAATATCTAGTCTTAGTCAAATCTAAAAGGTTGCTTAACATACCAAAGTTATTATAACACTATTAGCAATCTTGTCAAAAATAAATAAGAGTTAACTACCATACAGTAAATAGCTCTTATTAATTGAGGTATTATATATTGAAAAACTTTAACAAAAATAAGTAAAAAAGAATATTCAGAGCCACTTCTCAGTGACTAATTATAGTATACACTTTGTGATAAAAAAGTCAAATAAAGAGCAACATTAAAGTCACTCTTTCTCAACTTCCATATCTATCTCTTTGGTGTTCGCTTTAGTAACTTAGTTTTACCCTCCATTACGAACAATTATAGTGTAACATGTTGAAAGAAAAAGGCAAAATAAAAGGGCGGATTTTACTCCACCCAGTAGGTCAAGACTGACCAATTACTCGGCTACACATAATATAGCACACAGAATTTAAGTTGTCAATATTGATAGTAATGGCATTGGACTACAGTTAGTATAAGCCTTGAAAAATATACTAAACTATAATACTACAATAAGTCAACTGGTCTAATTGTGAAATTACCTAATACGCTACATCATATTATACGAATAATTTACGGTACTTAGAAAGGATTTAAAATTAACAACAAAAATAAATAATTGATTCAGTATACATTTTCATAATTAAATAATTACCGTAAGGTCAAGCTAAACCTACACATATAGTATAACACATATACTAAAAATGTCAACAAAAAAAGAGAAGATTATTTATCTTCTCTTTAACAATTGAATCAGACATTCAATCAAGTGAAACAATTATAATGTAACACTAATTTTAACATCTGTCAAATTAAAGTTGTTATTCCCCATAATATGCTTCAAATATTTTAGGAAAAATATAGTTCCTGATATAAGGATTATCAAGACTTAAACCAGTTATATCTAACACATATTCATCTAAACCAAGAACAGCATCATTCAAGCTATCGGCATTAGTTCTATTATTAGAACTATCTCCTAGTTTCTTTACTAAATCATACTCTGGTATATCTTTTTCAAAGGCAGCGAATAGTTTATTAGAATTGTGACTATAACTGTAAAACATCAAGTCTACAATAGTAGAGCTGTCCCTTGTTAGATAAAGTAAGACACAATCCATCTTTTTGCTAACACTGAACAACCAATTATAGTAAGCAGAACCGCCATCTTTTTTATTAAAGACAGGTGGCACATAAAAATCAATTATTGGTGGTAATAAACCATATTGTTTAGCACCGCTATTTATAACATAACTAATCGCTTTAGCCATATCTGTAAACCAGGCTTTGTTATGAATCTGGTAATTAGGACTACCAGCCATCATGATTGAAACTGGGGTAGCAGCATAAGGATTAACTGCATGTTCAGTATCATGAGTGGTAGTTTTAGTTAGGGTAATTATACGATACATTTTAACAACCTATTATACTTTGAATTAAACTGTCAAGCATTGCACTAGCAGCTTCTTTTACAGTTGAATATTCCTGGTTCTGCTGTACATAATTAGCCTTAGCAAATTCAGAATACAGTTTATGTTCTACGGTATCTTGAGTATAACAGGTAAATAGTTTACTAGATTCAGTGTACATACTGTAAAGCATTAAATCAACTGTTTTCTGCTCGTTATTATCGCCATCTAAGTCCATAATAATATAGTCAGCATGATTAGCTTTTTCAACTAGCCAGGGCATATTACCAATATTGTAATCATCAATCCTGTAGAAATCTAATTCAGGTAACATTGACTTATCTACTCGTTCTTTTAATTCTTGATAAATAAACTTCTTAGCAACAAAAGGTTGCCAAAAATCATGTTCCTTAGTATCAGCAATATAGACTTTAGGACTACCTAAAAGCATAATCTTTCTAGTATAGGTTTGGTCGCCCTCAGGGACTTTCTTATCATAAACGGTTGCATCATCTGGTGTTATAATTTTATACATAATTTTACCTCACGTCTTTTCTCTTAATTCTTAATTTATTATAACACTGTAATAGCATAATTTCAAGCCTAAAATAAAAAGCCTTGTTTTAATTAACAAAGCTTTTTCAAGTTAAAGGCTTTCGTATACAGACGTATCTGGTGCTTGTGCAACAACGAAAGTGGTTGACACTTATAATATAGTACAATTACTTAAGTAAAGCAAAAAGTTCCTCTAATTGAAGAAGAACTTTCTGAGTTTATACATACTTGGCAATTAGCTGAAGAAAACAATATCAAAATCTTTCCAGCTGCAATATAGTATAACAAAGATAATATAAATAAGCAATAAAATAGGCTCAATAACAAATTTGCTATCAAACCTATCA
>JAAOBB010000029.1_pt1 | contig 24932 bp, 35 predicted proteins | sample 7267541 | NCBI WGS metagenome assembly JAAOBB01 (sample SAMN14345205, study PRJNA599270) | viral metagenome | isolation source: viral-like particles (VLPs) isolated from bee gut | host: Apis mellifera | place: Switzerland:Lausanne | collected 2017-01/2018-02 | reverse complement strand
ATTGTAATGTCTCTATCAGTCATCCGGGCATAGCTCGAACGTGGAGTACCTTTATCAACTGGCCATGACGTAATATTTGCTGCGTTGCTTGCAGTTTCATTTTTAGGAACTTTTTTTAATTTTTTGACATCTTTAGCCGAGGTATTTTTCTTTTTTTCGGCTTTTTTAAACTCACTTTTAGCTTTATCCTCTGCTTTCTTCGCTTTTTTGACAGAAGTTGAAGGGTTAGTTGTCGCTAACCGGTATTTATAAGGCACATTAGATCTCCTTTCTAAGAAAAAAAGGTAGCCATTAGCTACCACTTTTTAAAAATTATCCAAAATCTAATCCAATAGTTTCGAAATATTGTGCAATCTTTCTATCAATAATATCAGCATATTTTCTGGCATCTCTTTCTGATGAGATATTGCCATTAATGTTAATAGTGACATTAGGTGACATCCCAACAGATTTAGGCTTTTGAATTTTGGCTTTTTGCAAAACTCTATCTAAGCCAAAATGCTTAGATTGCTTGTTAGAGTAAACGTGAACTGGCTCTTTAAATCTGGCAATTTCAGGTCCTTTTTCACCAACAAGCACGTTCTGACCAACAGGAGGATTACCACCCTCAGCATATCCGTGGCCATTGCCTAGAGCAGAAAGCTCCGGACCGTATTTATGTTTTGCATAATTCAAGCCTGCATAAATGTTATCTGGACCATTAAAGATATTGCCAGCACCTTTGCGCTTGTATGCATCGAACGTTGCACGTTTTGTTTGCATTAATCCCAAAGCTGGACCTGATCCGTCACCATCTGGATCTGCACCAGGTTGTTTAGCACCAGGATTACCGCCAGATTCTGTTTGGATTTGGCGCAATACCTTATCAACCATGCCCTTAGATGTAGACAAATTAAGCATCCCCAAGATGCGCTTAACTGTACCAGCCCAGCGCTGAACACCTTCACCGCCAATGTTAGCTCCGAGTGCTCCTTCATCACCTAGTTTATCTTTGATCCATTTTATGGCACCTGCACCTAGCTGACTCTTTGCTAAGTTCATCAATCTGCTTGATGGCTTTGCATTAGTGGACTTGGCTGTCGCATCATGCAGACCTTTAATACGGTAAAAGCCGTAGCCCATTGAGGTATCATCTGATATCCGTGATACACGAGCACTAGGTGGTGTCTCATTGAACATCGTGCCAGTTTGTGGGTTCTTAATAATCCCCACGTGCCCTGCTGCTCCAGTTCCATGACCAAAGATAACTAGGTCACCAGGTACTGTCTTGGATAAAGACTTACCCAAATATTCAGTACCGCCTGAGTGTTGCATGTCGACCGTTGACCGACCAATATTAACATTGAAGTGACGCAATGCTTGCATGACCATACCTGAACAGTCACTTGCCATTTTTGAAGCAGCGCCCATCACGTATCTAACACCGCTGAATGTTGCTTCAGCGTATTTCAAGAATGCCTCCCGAGTACCGCCATGACCATTGCCTGCACCAATAGCATTGTCAATAACAGCCCACATTGCATTAGTCCACGGCACACCATATTTTGTGCCCGAATTTTTAGCAAGGTCAACTGTACCAGCCGTAATATCAATTTTGCCTCGGTTAAGCTTGTTAGAAAACATGCTGGCAAAACTTTTAGCAGGGTTTGCTTTGCCTTTTGAAACTAACTTTTTCAAAAAACTGGTGGACACGCCACTACCTTTGGCAAAGTGTGGCATCCCCAAACTATGAGCTAGACTTTGTGTTTGTGAGCCATTCAGGACAGCATCATTCTTCTCAAGCGGTAGAATACGGTTATTGCCATGAGGGATCCAGATGTCTCCAGAGCCTTTAACGATTGCTTCTTGTCTTGGCCCTGACTGAGCATCATTAACCATTGCCAGTGTGTTTTGTGTTAAGCGTCCATTTGAACCTGCTGCAAATTTAACTGGCTTAATGACGGTTGCATTGCCACCAAACTGGCTTAAGACCTTGTCAATACCACTAATACCACGGTTAATCTGATCAATCGTGTCTTGCATGGCATCTTTGGCATAGCCTTTCATCTTGTCAAGTGCTTTGCCAAAGCCTTTAGACGTTGATTTAGCCAAGCTAATGGTGCCTTCATGCAGGCTGTCCATTTGAGAGTGAACTCCCTTGCGCATAGTGGTGTAATCCTTAACAGTGCGGACACGTGCCTTTTTAGTCTCTTTTCCCGTTTCAGCGGTAATCTTTGCCCATGATGAAGTAGTATTTTTAGCGACTTTATCTAGATTGGTATTGCCGTTAGCGTAGCCTTTAAGAACATATCCTTTACCTAAGCCACCATGCAATACCTTGTGGGTGTCTTTTGCATTAAGAATATGTTCATTAGCATTAACTTTGGCAATTTCTGGACCATTGGCTCCCAGAATACGAGCATGGCTGCCATTGACTGTATAAGCAAGCTCTGCTCCACCTTCACCAACAAGGGCGGTGTGAGTAGATCTAATTTGACCACCTAGGGCGTGTGCTTTCTTTTCTTGACCAACGTAATTAAAGGCTCTACCATTGCCACCAAAGGCATAGTTAATATCATTGCCCATGCCTATATATCTATTGGCTTGCTTAATGGCACCTTTTTTAACGTTAGTTTTTAATCCAGACCATTTTTGACCGATCCATTTTTTAAAGCCACCGATCTTATCACCAATAGCACCCCAAAAACTGTCCCACTTTTTCATGAAACCTTTTTTAAATTTGTCAAACGCATTAGTTATATCGTCAAAAACTTGTCCGAATAGATTGCCACGTTTAAAAGCTTTAACATAACGATTGCTATTAATGTTATCCCAGAGTTTAGTCCAAGTATTGTTGGCATTCTTTTTGAAGCCAGAAAAGTTTTTATCTGCAGATTCCCAGGTACTATTCCATGTTTTGCCAAACTTTTGTCTAAAGCCTCTGGTATTTTTCTCGATATCGGAAAAGGCAGTTTTAAACAGATGCCCTTTAAGTCCGGCTTTAACATAATGGTTATTTGCAATATTTTTGCCTAAAGCATCCCAGCTTTTGCCTATTTTTTGTCTGAAATCTCTTGTGTTTTTCTCAATGTCCGAAAATGCAGTTCTAAATAGATGTCCATTAAGTCCGGCTTTAACATAATGGTTGTTGGCGACTGATTTCCATGTTTCGTTCCAAATGTTGTTAACGTTCTTTTTTAAGTTGTTGAAGTTTTTAGGCAAGCTGACAAAGAAGTAGTGAGAATTGGTAATAGCGGTTTCCCATATTTTGTCAACGCCGTTATTAAGGTCCTTGTCTAATCCACCGCCAAAAACATACTTGCCGAAATTACCGACGTTCTTCTTGGTACCATTCCAGCTATTATTTGCCCATTTGCCAAAAGCATTAACATTGCCTTTAGTTCCGTTCCAGGAATTATTGGCCCATTTGCCAAAATTGCTAAACTGATGTTTTGCATCTTTGACAGAATCGGAAGCCCATTTGCTAAATTCTCTACCAGCATTATGAGTTGACCAACCTAGATTTTCTAGCGACCAGAATTTCTTAGGTGGCTTGTTCTTTTGCCAGCCTTTGGTAAAGCTATTAACAGCCTTACCTCCCCAGCCACCGACAATCTTGCCGATCTGAGAGCCAACGGCTGCACCCAAAGGGCCGCCAAACCAGAGACCAATTCCGCCACCAATACCAGCACCAATACCCTTACCGATATCTTGGCTGCGCTGGTCAGCGGAATTACGATGCTTATACGCCTGGAAAAAGCTTGCGCCAGCGTCAATGGCGATTCCTGCACCAGCTGCAGCAGTTCCAATTTTACCGGCTTTAGTTAATCCACCAAAGCCACCTGCTGAATGTGCTGATTGTAGGAGACCATTAGCCCTACCAGCTCCTTCTCCGCCTCTAAAGAGACCTTTAATTCCTTTTTTAAAGCCACCTTTGAACAGATAGCCTACTTTCTGTCCTGCATCCCTAAACTTGGTTCCTGATTGCAGAAATTTAGTCGAAACACTGTCTATATCTTTAACATCAGTAATTCCCTTTAAGCCTTGCGAAAAAGATTTAACATATTTAACAGCACTATATCCATGAGCAGCTATGTCAATAAATGGCCTAGCTACCTTTTTGGCACCCTTAACAGCTACCATTGCTACAATTGCATCTGAAATAATCTTAAGTGCTGTCTTGTTTTTGGCTAAGTTATTAAAACCCTCGGCAATTGCATGCAAGGCACCACCGTGTTTCTCAGCATTTTGACCAATTAAGCCAGTTGCTTTGCCAATGTCCACAAAAATTGTTGACACATCTTTCCAGATACCTTTTCCTAGAGTGCCAGCAATTGACATAATACTGCTGCCAAATGTCTTAAGGTCTTTGCCATGCTTTGCAATCCAGTTGAAAAATGAAGTAGTTCCGGCACTAATATTATCAATACCATTGTTTAATACCTTAGTTGCTGATACCTTTTTGCCATTATTACCGACAAATGGAACTGCTGCTTTGTTGATGCCTTTAGAAACAGAGCTACCTAGTCTGTTAAATGCTTTCTCAGTGTCTTTTGATGTGGACCACTTACTAATCTGCTTAATAAGCGGATTCTCCATTTTTGTAAATGGCTTGTCAAAAGCAGACATTAAGCGTGGCATTTGGGACTTAACGGTTCTGACCATCCCTGGGATAGTTTTGTTGAAATTATCCGTGGCATTGCGGTATTGGTGAGCAGTGCTTTCAACCACGCCAATCATAGTCTTTGAGCTAATTTTGCCCTTGGACATCAGCTCGTTCATTTGCTTCATGGTCAGCTTATGATTGTGCGTCTGCGTTTGCATTGTCTTCAGCAAATTGGTTCTGATAACTGGGAAGACATTAACAAATGACATCATATCCTGTGCGGATACTTTGCCATTAGCCATCATCTGTCCGAACTGCGTACCAAAGTTCTCAACTTCATCGTCGCTTTTACCAAACGCGTCCTGCAAAGTTAATACAGACTTAACCAGTTGTCCCGTTTCTTTGGGATCTTTGTCAATTGCATAAAACTTTTGACTTAGGTTATCAACCATAGCGGTAGAGTTTTGAGCAGCAGCAGCCATGTCATCAATCTGCTTAACCATACCTTTGCCCTTATTTGCATTACCCGTTAAGGTTAGCCAAGTCGCATTCATCGTCTGTTGAGCAATATTGTACTCATGAGCTGAATGGATCATTTCACCCAAGCTGGATTTAACAAAGTTAAAGCCACTCATTACTGCATTAGATACAAGGCTGGCACCTAATATTGTTTTAAAAGCAGAGTGTGTTTTGTTGGCCGATACCGTTGTGTCATCAAGCTTGTTTTTAACCCGATCCCAAATGGACGGATTAGTTTTATGCATCTCTGCATTAGCTTGTGCAATAGCACCTTTGTACTTATTAATCTCTGTAGCATTCTGGTTAACTTTTACAAGTTGAGTTTGAAAAGCAGAGCTCGATTTCCCAGTCGCTAACGCTGTCCGATTAAGTTGCTCCTCTAGACCTTTCTGTTTGCTGGAAAGGTCACCGATAGCTGATTGATATGTTTTAACTCTCTCTTTATTTGCCTGATATGTTTTGCCTTCAGAATCTAGGAGCTTGATGTATGACTCGGTAGCAGCTTTAGCCTGATCAATACCTTTTGGCAAGCTATCAGACGGATGCATCCCTGCCATCTTTTGGTTAATTGCACCTAGACCTTGTGACAATGCACCAGCTGCTTTATTGGCTTTTTCAAGTTGACTAAAATCAACCTGAATCCCTAAGCTATAACCTTCATGATTAGCCATTATTTACTCCTTTCCTTTTAGCAAAAAAACAGGCTATTGTCATATAGCCCATCTCCTATTACTTCTTAGCTCCAAATGCGGTAGCAATACCGTTATTCGTTGCTGTGCTACTAATCTTAAATTGTTCTTCAATATCTCTGTTTACAATCTCTTGCATAACAGCTAATTGATCAGCAGTAGCATGATCCACCAATTCAATGGGTACACCATGCATTACTAGCCTTAATTGTGGCTCTAAAGCATCAGCCTTATGCTTTATTTGCTGTTGATTAAAGCTGAGCTGCAAGCCCTTCGTTAAGAAAATTAACCACCTGTGGTGTTAGCTCATCTAAACCCGGATGAGAGTTCCAATAATTAACAGAGCTAATCTTAGGTGACACGATCACGTCTTTTACGCACTCCTGCATAAAAACACTTAATGCCAGGTTGTTATACCTGTTGGCAGCAATATCTTGAATCTCCATTGCACGAGCTACCCCTGGGAACTGCAAAACCACCGTGTATTCTTTATCTGTTCCCTTACACAAGGTAATTTCTTTAGTCTTTCCCATCATATTTTCAATCTCAGAGGTTTTAGCTTGCTTTGCAGTTTTGACTTCTCTGTTATGTGCTTCAAGTGCTAATTCTGAATTTGTCTTTTTGGTTTCTGCTTTTTTTGTAGTTGCCATTATGTAATTATCTCCTTATTAAACATCCCATACGGGCTTATATTAACTAACAATTTTATTAATCAACGAGTGGTGTTTCATCCATGTACAGAGCCTTTATCTGCCAGGCTTGATTAGAAGCTTCAGCCGCACCAGTTGAAGTAGGTTTCTTAGGAATCCAACAATGAGTTGCTGAGATATGAATAGATGAAGTTACTATATCAACTGGGAAATTTCCAGTTTCTGCTAAATCGTGCAGAAGCTTCGCTACTGGAGCAGTCTCAAAAATATTAAGAGTAATAGTACCGCCATGTTTAGCGTTTTTTGATGCAACACCATTGCCTTGCGGATCTTGTTTAACAGTAACAGTATCGTTATCATAGTCTGCCGTATACATTGTATCCTCGCCATAAGCGTATATTTGGTGTCCATCTACCATAACAACGGTATCAGCCGCATTATAAGTTTTGGTAGCTAAGCCAGTTAATGCTGAATTTTGTGACATTTTTTATCCTCCTTTTATTGCAAAATTGTGTCTGAATTAACAGTTCCGTGAACTGTTAGGGTATGAATTGCACCTGACGCATGGTAGGCGAAACTCAAGCCACCGTAATGACGATTAGATAGGTTTTGTGCAGATTGCTGTTCTCTTGGGGCTGCGCTAATAGTAAAGTCAGCCTTGCCATTGGCGTCGGCTTGAATGATTCCTTGCTCGTAAGCCTTGTTTAGAACTTGTGTTGCTGCACCTAGCACTAAATTAATGCCAGCTTGGTTATAAGGTACTTTGTCATTGTCTTGTAGCAACTTCTCCATTGCCGATTCCATATTGCTCTTAACCCAGATGATGCCATGTATGGTATCAATATATTCACCAGACAGAACCTTGCCTTCTGTTGTCTGATCTTTGCCAAAAACGGTAGTGTAAGCTACAGCATTTACCTTGTTAATACCGACTAATTCTGTGGCTGTTAAGCTTTCAGGTGTAATTCCATTAAGAGTCTTGAACTTCCATGTAACAGACCCAACTGGTAACGTTGCGATTGCCCCAACAAATGCTGCGTCCGCTGCCTCAGTGATGTCATGTTTTAAGCAAATCGTGTAATTTTGACCCTGTAAAGCAATTAATGCAGATATATCGTTTGTTTGGATTACCAATAAATGATCTTTGTTTGCTTCAAAAATATTTGAAAGCAAAGTAAGTTTAGACTGTTCATCATCGCTTTTAGCTCTTACTGCAAAGGTCCAATTAAAGAACCAGAATGCACCTAATGCATCCTGTTCCTTGCCATTAGGCACGTCTAACACGGCTACTCGATCTGAATGGTTATCTTGTGCAAAATATGCTTCTGCTTTTGCCAAAACATCTTCATTATCTGAGTAGTTAACCTTAACGCCATCAAGCGATGAATATTCGCGGTAAACAGCACCAGTGGCTGTATCAGTTTTGCGAGATATCAAGCCATCTAATCTTTCTTTTTGAGTAATAGTGTCAGATGATGTTGTAGCTTGATCAGCTGGCGCGCTGGTATTATCAGAGCCACTCTGAGTCGGTGTGCTCAATAATTGATTAATAATTAATAGATTACCTAAGCCAACTGTGGGTTTAGGCCTCACAATAGACATCACAACATCAACATCTGATGGTCTATCGTAGGCTACTATTGTATTTGCCATTATTTTCTCCTTTGTTATTAATTGTTAGTGACAGTTCCGTCTGTCAATTCTGTATTGCCTGCGGCATTAATTGACTTGATTTCAGTTTCATCAAAGTCAAACTGCAGGTCTTCTTCTTGATATGTGAAATTTCCGTTAACTAAAAACGAACAATCAAAGCCATAGTCATTGTCGTAATTGATACCTGATAATGTGGTCCGATTGCTCGTATTAGTTATTTTCTGTGGCACGATCTGTGCCTGTTTAAATGCCCTAGCATAAGGGCTTTCATGTAATGCAGTGTAAAGCTTGCCAGCCAGCTCTAATGCTTCGATTGAAGCAGTAGCATGGATGTCAATTTGCATGGTGCAGACATATTGGGGATGATCTTTTAACCAGTCGCTAGTTGTTGGGTTACTTAAGGTAATCCAATTGAATGTAGCAAAGGGATAATCTTCCATTCCGTCAATATTGTTCTGCTCCACCAGCTCACAATTGCACACATGATTTACTATTTTGCCCAGGATGTATTGGACTAAATAGTGATCCCTTAATTCAGGCAATTTAGTTTGCTGAATGCTTATCATCCCCTTTTAATTCGTAGATAACGACATCTGAGTAATCCTTGTAATTTGAAAAAGGCATAACCCTAAACATCCCTCCCTGAGAAGGCACTTCAACCCTGGTATTTTCTGGGAATACTCCAGTTGAGTACCACACTAGGTCTCCTTGTTGCAAAACTCCACCTGGTAAGAACTGAGGCATCATAGCCGTCATATCGCTAACAGGCAATACAGGTTCATGACGCAGTTCAGGTTCTTCTTCTTCATCATTGTCAGGAACTTTTATCCCTCCCACATAATGGTAATGAGGTTTATCAGCAGGACTCTTATATGGATATACTTTGATGTCCACACCAAAGTCCTTCAGCATGTCTTTAAAAGATAAATAAAAGCTACTCATCCTTTCCTCCTGTCGGGATAATCTTCCAGGTAACTCGTTTTGGCAAGTCACCAGTATCAGTTAGTGGATCATTCTGCCCTTTTTTGTTAGCAATTGTCAGCGGAGCATTGCCTGGCTTAGTCCATCTGGTCAATGTGTGTCTAATGTCAGCTACTGCAGTAATGCCTAGCTTAGATAACAGCTTTTTACCTGTGCCATTGTTGTAGAGAATATCTTCGATACCAGCTTTAATGATTTGACCATATTTTTTCTTGTTTTCATCAAGTGATTTACGCAAGAAAGGACGTGCTGGTATGTCGGATTTTGACATCAGGTAAAAATAAACCACTGGCTTACCGTTTTCAATGACACATGCAACATGCTTGCCTTTTGGAACAAACAGTCCCTTTACATCCCTAGCACGGACAGTTTTGCCATAACGATGGATTGCATTGCTAGAAGGCACCCAAAGATACTTAGTATTTTTAGGCACTATGTGTGCTCCATACTCGTTAGCACGAACCACGGTTAGTAAGAGACTGTCATCTTCGCCAAAGAAACCTACTGCCACCTGATTTTGTTTCAGATAGCTCAGTTCCCTTTCGATTTTGTCAAAGCCGAAGTCTCCCTTTTTCTCTAAACTCAATGTCGCACCACCGCATATCTGCTTTTGCTACTGCCACCATATTGCTTATATAGTCGCAAGTAAGCTTGCCCCCAAGGGGATGCATTAAGCCAGTCTGCGTTAACAGATGCGCTATAATGCCGCTCCAGAGAACCGACTTTCTCAGAGACAATTCCTTGACCAGACTTGCCTTCTGTAGATACCAGATGCAGAGCCATGTATTCAGTGGCCATTTGTCGTACTGGCATCCCTTCACCATCAATTGTCACATTCCTTGGGAAGTGATCTCCTAGCGCAATTAAATAAGCATTACTAATTAACGCAGTAATGCTTTCTTCCGGGATATCAGCTACTAAATTTGGTGCCAGTTCTTTTAGATCATTAGGCTTAACATCCGTACTCATGATGCACCTCTAGTTGATGTTAAGCAGTTGAACGAATGCTGAAGGGTAACGTACAGCCAGACCACCATGTTTTTCCATGTAAGGTACAGTAGTGACCAACTTACTATATTCAGTCGGCTGTCTCGTAATTGGGTATGCATCAGGAATTTGTGCGACTTCTGGATCGGTTAAGCAAAGAATTCCCATGTCCTTATTTCTGTCGGCCAGATGTGCATTCTTAGCATGCCAGTTTTTACCTTCTAATTCAGGCACAGCCACAATTTTAGTAAGCCAAGGTTCAATCAATGATCTCACTGTTAATTGAGGATTATATTTGTTGAATGGTCTCTCTAATTCGTCAATTTCAGCTTGTGGCAATAGTAATGTTGGTTTTGCATTATCATATCCTACAAGGTGAGTAATTTTGCCAACTGCTTCTTTGAAGAAATTACGTAGTTTCAACGCACCGTCTTCAGTGTCTGTTGCCAGTTCAGCAAAAGTCTGTTCAGCATTGATTTGTTGAAATCCTGTCTTTTCGACATCAGTATTGGTTAAGCCAATAATTTTCTTTGATTCTAACCCATTAAAAATTATTCTGTCTTCACGTTCACTTAAGCCTTGAGCAACAAGTCGACCCTGATCAGCAACCAAATCCATCCCAGTTACTTTTGCTTTTTCAACCTCAGATTTGGTAAATGAAGCTGCCAGAATGCTTTCGGTTAATGGCACCGTATATTCTGTAATTCCTTCTTCTACCTGAGGGATGTCTGTCATTCGATTGGTATATTCTTTAGCCTCCGTAATACTATTACGAACTCTATATGTATAGAAATCTAGTGCTGCTGGTACTTGGTAGGATGTGAACAAGCTACGTGCCACCAGTGGCGCACTTTTTGGATCATAGATAATGCTATCTAGTTGGGTAAGTTGTGCCTTACTTACTAAACCCATATTTTCCATTTAGTTTCCTCCTTTATTTTTTACCTGATGTACTATTATCAGAGCTATTATTTGTTGATTGACTAGGAGTTGTTGATGAGTTGGTAGAAACTCCTGCTTCAAGTTGAACACGAATCTGAACAGTAGCAGTGCTATCTTTATCACCGTCTGACAAAAACATCCCTACGATATTGTCAGAACTACCTGCCGGCTTAAATTTGCCGTTAGCGTCAACAGTAGCACTATCACCACGGTTAACATCTTCGCTGATTGGAACCCACCAAGTGCCTTCTCGAGCGACACCTAATGTTTCTCCAGCCTTCCACCTGTCATTATTAATACTTTCTTCTGTTAAATCAGCCGCATCTACATATGTACGCTTTAATGCAATGCCATAGATAGGACCTTGAGTTGCTGTGACGGCTTCGCCATCTTTCAGAACAACAGCTGATCCAAAGTTAATTGCATCCCCTGCATGTTCGGTATTTACAGTGCGATCATCAAACACATCTGCTGGACTACCAGCACTGTGCGGTCCATCGTGATATAGAGTTCCATCTGGAATAGCCATATTATTTCCTCCTTTTATTTTTTATCCGCTAAATGATAACGATCAAATCTTAATTTCTCGATATCGCTACTGTCCTGGCTAATATTAGGCTGTGGACCATTGTATCCATTAATGTGTGCTGAGTCGTTTGTCTTACACATTGAGTCAAAATAAGCATCGATATAGTCGTCAGACTTATCGTTTAAATCAACTGAATCATCTAGTGCTTTAATAGCATCTAATTTCAACTGCTTTTCTGATTTTCCGTTGAAATCATAACTATCGCCAACATAAGGCTTAACTTTGCCAATCAACTCTATGCGAGCAGTAACAGCCTTATCCATTGCATCCCCAGAATACTTTTTCTTGAGGTCTGCTAACTCTTTTTCAGCTGCATCAGCTTTAGCTTGTGCCTTATCAGCATTTTTCTTGGTTTCTTCATCGTCACCTTGTAACTTAGCTAATTGATCTTGCAAGTCTTTAATCTGTGCTTTAAGGTTATTTATCTTTTTTTCCTTTTCAGAATTGTCTGCATCTAACTTGATGATCTTGTCTGCATCCCCAGTAGCAACTGTTACATCTGCGCCATCTAAGCGCACCTTTGTTGTCTCCATCTGTTTTCCTTTCTTTTGAACATCTTGTTGTTCTATCATTTCTGCACTATCGCCTATTAATCGCACTGAGTGACCAGCACGACCATGTTTAACAACAGCCACATGGTTTATCTGTATATTTTTCTGCACCGAATCGTAAGCAACACCCTTGTATTCCCCCTTTTCAGGCACGATTTCCGTTTCAAAGCCAATAGACAGCTCCTGCTTGCCCTTATTGATCTCTGAAATAAGATCAGCGTCAGTAATCGTCATGTCAACCTTTAACGTGTCATTATCCACATGTGCGTTATCAGCAGTGAATCCCTTCATGTATTTCGAAGCGTTTTGCTGATTAACCAGCTCTGTGGGATGATCATTGGTAACTGGTTTGCTGTCTGCACTCGAAACTGTGCTATCGCTCAATAATTCAGTAGGAAGCTTGGCTTCCATTTCAACTGAATTGTCGGCTTTGAGATATGGAAAAACGCCCACACGAGCTATTGGCACATCTGTGATGTGAACAAAACCTGTCTGAGCATCTTGGGTAACCTTATCGATAGGTGCAGTATCATACCGCGTCAACATAGCTATTTACCGGTCGGGACATGAATTGGCTTAGTTGGAATATACAATGTTTGTCCTTCCCTAATCCGCCATGTTGCTTTATCCAAGTGGTTAAAATAGCGTAGCTGTTGCAATGCTACTTCGAATTTCTGCGCTACATCAAATAATGTATCTCCCTTTTTAACTGTGTATGTCTGGCACTTAGAGTAGTCAAACATCCCTTCTGGGTCTTTTGCCATATTCTCACCTCCTTTATTTGCTGTTGGCGCTGGCTTGGTATCTGCACTTGCAGTAGTTGGCTTAGTCCATGCTGAAGTAGTGCTACCACTGCTGCTATTTGAAATAGCTACTGCCGTGCCACCTGGCTTAACAGTATTGCTACCTGTACTGCCATTATTGTTATTACTCTTATCAGTATTTTTTGTATCATCTGCCATTTTTGTCCTCCTTTGGCATAAAAAAAGACACTCACTCGAGTGTCAACTAAATTGGTTCAGCATAACAACGACATCGTATTGGCTCTCCTGGTAATAGTCCATTATCGCCACCGCTAGGATCGTTGTAGCTAAAGGTCTTGCCGTCTAGTTTTTGATGTTTGGGTCTTACTCGCCCATCTTCCATCGACCGCCAGACGTACTTGGTATAACCAGCCTTTTGGCTCCGATATGCGTCTAGTTGTGACAATGCCTTGCCTGTCTGATCATTAGCTATTAATGTTGCATGCCGTAATGTCATCCCTGTTCGATAATTAATTGCATGAGATATGTCTGTTACACCACCTCCATGATTGATGTTCTGATAAATGTCAGTTTTAAGCTGATCAATATATCTGTGTTTCATTGTTTTAATCAAAGCAGTATTTTCAGCAATCTTACCCTTGGTGTAATTGCTAAGTACCGTTTCTCCCATCAAAGGATTAATAGCTATTGTGCCTTGTTCCTTGCCCACAGTTACCGTATACCTCTTGGCTTTTTGCAAGCTGAAGTTGTTAATTGAAATAAGCCACCTGGTCACTAATGATTCGATGGTCTTTTCATCCTGTGTATCGTCCATAGCTAGAGAAAACAGCTTTAATGATTGCTGAATAGAATTAGCCCAATTGGGATCGTCATTAGCAGCATCATGCAATACTTTGGTGCCACCAGTCACATATTGTTTTAAATGCAAATTAACAAATTGATTAACCTGCTTTTGCCATTGCCTAATCAGCTGATCCATTTTCCACTCATACCAACGCTCTAACTTAAGTGGATAACCATTACGTTTCTTTGCCATGCGTAGCCTTCTTCATGTCATCAAGATACTGCTTGATCTGTTCTGGTGTTAGATTGTCAGAGCTGTCTTTCTTAGCCACGTTCTGCATCCCTTGAATAGCGTTATTGCTCATCCCATTAAGTATCTGCTTGGCTTCATCTGGATCATAGATTGCCGAACCCACCAATGTTGAAGCAGCGTTTGCATTGTTGTTGAACGTTTCTGACTGCGTCTTATCGTCAGGTGACCATAATGGATTGAACTCAATGTGCCAGTCTAGACTGTCTGGATCTTCCTGGCCATCTCCAATGTCGTCGGCATACATTAGCAATCTGACAATGTACTCTATTTCAGGCTTAAGCAACGATTCTTGCATCGATTTGACTGTGTCATAGTAGTTGACTACATCCTGACTGGCTCCTGCCAGAGATCCTGCTTGTTCCCCAGTAAGCACTGACTTAGGGATGTTGCAGGCTGCGCTTAGTTCTTGCCAGACGAAGTTAAGCAATGTGTCATATCCACTAACAGGAGTCGCTACCTTTGCTATTTCATCTTCTTTGTGGATAACTGCTGTTGCCTCAGTATTCATAACCTGTGTTAGCCTTCTAAAGTCACGATCGAAATCTTCATCATTTTCATTAGCTAATTCGTCACTTTTGACAACCTTGAATGTAAATTCCCGAAGCATCTTGCCTGTTGATTCAAGAGCTATGTTCATCGCTTTTAACTGTTCAGAGCACCTGGTAATGATAGATGTACCTGCGGCATCATCTTCGAACTTGTCAAGCGTTATATGAAAATAGCGGCTCTTGTCCAACACGATTGGCTTAGTATTAACTGGATTAGGAATCTGCATCCCTTGCTCATTTGTTTTATATCCTGCCTGAGTTGGACGGATAGTGATTGATTGCTCCTTTTTGTAGTTGTCGCTTGTTGGATCATCATTGTATTGATATTGTTCAATGTGATTCTGTCCAAAGGCATGGACAAATGCCACGTCTTTGACATTTTCAGGTATTAGAGGCTTGCTTAGATCGGAACTACCATTGTTAATCTCCTTTACGCCAACGTTAATGTAGCCATCCCCATGCAGGCGCTGATATATTAATTGCTGAGTCAACACATCATTAAGCCTTAACTTGTCTAGTGCATCCTGGTAAGTCTCCTGCTTATCTGGATCATCTGAAATTACCAACCGCCAGCCATTACGTGTAGCATCTTCTGCTGGTTTGGCGACCACTCTGCGTGCAATAGCATCATGCTTATATTGGTTATTTAGCTTGTTATAATCTTGCTCATCCCATGAGTATCGCCAATGTAACATTGCATACGGTAAGTGTGAGTTCATATCCAAACCATCAGAGCGGACAGTCTTACTTTTCTTTTCTTTTTTTCCTATTCCAAACACCAATCTGCCTCCTTTCTAAAAACGAATAAACGGACCGTTTGATTTCTTATTCAAGCGTCTCACTGCATAAACCATCGAGTCCACATTGTCATCGTGTGGCATATTAGGGAAACCGAATATTTCCTCTAGCCAATCATTAATTTCAGGAATCCACAAGGGATGCGGTACATATATCTGTCCTGCCTCCCATATTGGACTAACAGAGCTTGCACGTGCTTCCTTGCTATCTGCACCTGGCGATACTGGAACAATACCAGGTATCTCTTTCTTGAGAGTGTCTATAATAGCAGGACCATTAGCCTTGTCTTCCACAAGTTTTGCTGTAGCATGTGGATAACGTTGTGTCATTGCTCTAATGGCATCTAGTGTTTGTGTAAAAGATAAGCGCTTATGACACCAGTGCGGTAATAGATATAACTTGGCACCACGTCTAGCCCATGTCTGACCTGCCACAAAGTCGTCATTCTCCTTACTCTTAAACGTTGCATCCCAGGCTTGAACCTGCTCGTCAAAATGTCTTTCTGGTATCTCCACATCTTTTTCGGTTAAGCCTAGTTCTGTCATCTTTTGACGATCTGGGACATAGAACTTAACCCAATCACGCTTAAAAATATTGCCACCTTCTATTGTTGGTGATTGTTGGTACATTGCCTCGAATTTATGGCTCCCCATGTCAAGCTTATGCGTTTCCAATTCTTCCAAAGAATGCAATTCAGGACATAGTGCATCCCCATTGTGCCTGCCTATTGCATCCGTTTCACCAGCAGGGATGTTTTCTGCAATTGCTGGGAGCTTTATTTCTTCCCACGGTAAAGCTTTGTTCTTAAGCAATTGACCAGCTAGATCTTCTGTATGCCATCTCGTCATAATAACAATAACGGAGCCACCTTTTTGTAGCCTTGGGTAAAAGGTCATCGTCCATTCATCCCATATCTTTTTTCTTATAGTTGCTGAAGATGCTTCCTCAGCATTCTTATTTGGGTCATCAATAATTAACAAGTCTGCTGACATACCGGACGCACCACCTAGCATTGATGTTGCATAGAATCCACCATCATGTTTAAGGATATTGAATGTCTTAGAGGTGTTTTTGCTCATTTTCAAGCCAAACAATCTAGGTGCCCATTGGCTGAAAATTCTCCGGTTAGCTTCGGCAAACTGAGTATATAGATACTCTGAATAGGTGGTTATCATGACATGCTTATCAGGGTTTTTCATCAGAAAATAGCTCGCAAATGTTTCGGTGATCGTGGTTGATTTTCCGTGTTGCGGAGGCATTTCCACAATGTAAAATTTCTGCTCGCCGTCCATGATTTTTTGTAACTTTTTGCAAATGTATTTGATATGCGGAAAAAGCTTTAACTTAGGATTAGCAAGTTCAAAGAAATATTGATATTCACGCCTAGCTAATTCTTCTTGTGCGCCACGTTCAATAGCCCGAAGTTCGTTATGACTGTACTTCATCAATATCATCCCCTATATGTGCTAGTTTTATAAGATCATCAACAGACAGCTTCTCAAGTTTTTTAGATGATGAATCAACTATCTTGTCTACTTCTTCAGCTTGAGCAGTAGCAAGCTTAGCTTCTGCAATTGCCTTTTCTGTCTGAGCCTTAATTAATGGATCTCCAGGGTTGCGTTTCAGTAATTCTTTAGCTGCATTAAGTCTTGTTTTGACAGGAATTGGGACTTCAACTATCCCTTTGGATGTCATCACCTTTTCTTTTTCCTCGCCCCTCATGATTGATGATAAGTATTCAAAGATCTCTTTCTGGTCGGCAACCTTCTTACTATCAATTGACTTCCGCCTTTTTTGGATATACGCAATGACTTCATGTTTTTTCAAGTTTTGCCCAGCAATTGAATATGCTGATTTTTTCTTATACCCAGCCTTAATCGCTGCTTCCGTTGCATTACCCGAAATCAAATATTCATCCGCAAATTTGCGTTGCTTGACCGTAAGTTTATCCTTCAATACTTATCACCTTCTTTCTATTTTTAGGTACAAAAAAAGCACCTAACTATAGGTGCTAAAACCTTTTATACTTGGGTATTATTACTACAAGTTTTTCATTGCTTCCTGAAAAGCCTTATTTAGACTATTTGATATAATATCTGCATATTTTTTGCCATCAAGTGAATTTCTTTTCCTTGTTAATTCAATAATTTCATTAGGAGTTACTTCTACTGTTATCTTCATTTTTCCTTACTTTCCTTTGATTTAAAACAATCAAAATGTTTTATCAATTACCCTACTTAAATCAGAAAAGCTATAATTTTTATTATCATTTTCCGAGAAAAAGCCGGGATTATCCGAATCAAAAGTAACTTTAATCCCAAGCTTATTAGCTACAGCTTTTAACCTTTTTTTATCAAGCATCGGTTTCACCATATATACTAATGTTTAATTATTGCAATTGTGACAAGTTTTTATTCAACTCATCAATAGCTTTGTGAATTAACATAATTATTAAATCTAAAGCTACACTTTTATAATCTTCAATATTAAATGACATGTCAGCATTTTCCATTAAAATTAACTTATCTAATTGTATTTTTAATCTGTCTGCTGCCTCTTCTCTAGACAGATTTAATTGTGACTCTAAATCAATAATACATTCAGATAATTTCTTTTTTTGTAAATTATCTTCAGTATTCAGATCTATTAAAAGATTATTTGGCTTCATCTTTATCACTTTCTTTAAATAAAATTTTTAATTTTTAAACATGTCCTGCAGGACTTGAACCTACATCACGGTTTTGGATACCGCTATGTTTCCTTACACCAAGGACATAAAATATGGACTACTGATAGGTCTAATCCTTGCATTATCATATTGACCACCATATCAATTAGTCCAAATTTGACACGCTCGCTTAATACTTAATATTAAACTCTAAAACATATTATGAATATCCTAAATAAACACATATTAAGGTAATAGCGTGTCTAGCGGGACGTCAGGAGTTGAACCTAAAACTTGTGTTGCTTGTGTTACGCGATCGCCTCATGCAGTTACTTACTGCCACGTCCCTATATTGCGATGTCTGGAATCGAACCAGGCTACAACCATTACCGCAACTTCTTTGAGAAGGATATAGTGAAAAAACTTAAAAATTGTAAACAATAGTTTAACGTCATTTCGGACGAATACTAATTAAACCATGCACTGTAAACAGCTTTATAAAGGTTTGTTATTGCTGACAATCTAGAGGGATCTATGTTTTCTAGATCTTCCATGTCTTCTAGACCTTCCATCTGTACTTCTAAAGCTTTTTTACAAAAATCCATTGCTGTGCTTGAGAAATCAACAACTTTTTTAGAAATTTCATCCGTATTCATCATATAGTTGGATTTTTCTTTTTCCTTCTTTTGCTTTTCAGCAATACTTGAAATTAATACTTTCCTGTCATGATCTTTAATTAGATTTGTCAGACTTTTAACTAATTCATCACTATAATTATCCATTAGCTTATTTCTCCTAATCTTTCGACACTACCATAATATAACGAAAACACTCCGCTTGACCTCCGCTCTTTGTCCGCTATTTCTCCGCTTTCTTATTTTTCGGACACAGTTTCTGAATCTTCGAAACTGCGTAAATCTTCAATATCTGTGCTATCTTCCTGCCTCCAAAAATCGAACCTTTCGGCAAACTCGACTAGCGCATCATTTTTTATTTCATGAAACCTTGTATTTTGATACCCAAGTCTTTTAGCAATATTATCGTTTGAAATTTTCTTAATAAAATAGAGATACAAAATAATATTGCTTGGATAGCTGCAACTACTGATGGTGTGATCCACAGCTTTAACAACATTTTGAGCGTCAATGTTTACCGCCATCCGCTCATCCTGATGGTTGAGTCCATCATGTACTGCAATGCCATTATCGTCTAATGTGGGACTAGAAATATCACTTAAGTGCTTATTAGCAAGGTTCAGATAATGCTTGAAGTCATCTTCAAAGAACTCCCTAACGTTCTGTATCGTTTTAGCCTTATTGATTTTTGATTTTTTAAATAAACTCAATTCGACAACTCCAATCATTACTTCCAACCTTACTTTTTCACAAATACTTCAGTGTCATTTCCAGCTATCATAAACTTTTCACCGGGCTTAATATCGCACCAATGATATTTTTTGGCCTTAAATTCACCATGAGTCCTTCTTTTTGCTTCTTCAATATTTCTAGCAACAATTCCCCAGTATTTAAAATTGCTTAAATCAACAATATAAACATCATCATATTTACCTTTGAAAGAGTCCCTAGGCCTAACTTTGTAGTAAAGCAATATTCTGTTTATTGTTGACCTGGCATGACCTAACTTTTTGGCAATCTCACGTACAGAATAGCCCATCTTAGTTAACCTGATAACTTCATCATCGTAATAATGTGGCGTAAATTGCTGACCAGTGGCACTTGTCTTCATTTTTAAATGAAGTTCTGCTCCTGTTGCTTTGTGCAACTTTATCATCAAGGGATTATTATCCGATATTGCCAATGTGCCGTACTTAGACTCTATTTCATGAATAATATCGTAAGGTATGTCAGCCACTCTCATCACTCCAAAACGCTGTAATTTCTACTCTTGGCTTGTCTGAATAATACTTGTCCACCTTGAGCGACACAACCTGCTTATCGTCACGATATAGCCCCTCATACACACATACAGCCTTGTGCTGCACATGATCTACTTTTATTTTTGGATTAAGTCCGTCTAAGACGATTTTCGCTATATTGTCACTGTCGGGCTTCTTGCTTGGCCGTTCCTCACCGTTTAGGCATTTTTCTTTGCGCTTTTTTGAATACGTCTTTGGAATTTTGAAGTATGCCCTGATGTTTAAAATTATGTCTCCGGAAATAGGCTTAGTGATGCCATTTTTTTGCCGTACTACTAAAGCACTGTATCTAATCAGTTCTTCATATTTCTGAGTTGCTTGTGGCGTATATGTGCTGACAAACTCACCTCTACGAGCAAATCTTGGCCTTGCCTTACCTTGTGGATCACCTAGGATGCCAAATACCAAGCTGTGATAGTTTTTACCATCCTGCATTAATTAGCCCCCTATCATTTTTGGTTTTTAAACTTCTCCGCACTGAGTAGCTTTTTCAACTTACAGCAATTGATAAACGTTCTTACTATGGCTAAAAATAACAAAATTACTGTAACTGATAAAATAAATAAGGCTATTTTAGTTTTCCAAATAATTGTTGCAGAAGATGCTATTAGCATTGAGATAAAAAGGATAATACAGCCGTTTTTTTGATCATCAATTAATTTTTTTAATTTCTCTTTTTTATTAGCCACTTTATATCCCTCCCTAGCTAGTTCTTACTTTATCTTCTTGTTTGTCAAAAACTACGTTGTGAATGTTTAGCAATTTGTTTTCAATTTCTACAATTATTGAATTAACCTGGTTTATTGATTGTTGCTTATTATCAATTACAGAATTGTGACTGCTTTTGCTTTGAATCTCATATAAGGCAGCTAACTTCATATGTAGCTTAGACAGCTCATCAGCATATTTGCGAGCCTCTTTGTAATAGATGCCTTGGAAAGTTTCGTCCACCTTATTTTGAGTAAAATCGTCTAACTGAAGTTCACGTTTTTTTATTGCAGTTTTCAAGCTGTCATATTGTTTTGTGTAATTGTTGTAAGAAATTGGATAGCACGTTAAGCATTTATTCTTGCTCGTTTCATAAACAATTATAATTTGCCGACATTTGACTAATTTAATATCGTCATTATTTGGTTTAGACTCTATTTCTGAATAATTTTCTAACAATCCCATTACCCAATTAGTAACGTAATCATGATTTTTAGACTGGTCGTGTAGATCTCTGACACCAAAACGCTCGTGGGCTCTGTCAATAAAATGGTCGGTTACTTCCACGCCTTTACTAAAATCATGTTTTAGAATTTTTAGGTGCTTATTATTTTTCCCCATTTGTTAACCTCTAAAATGGCAAATCGTCATCAGAAATATCAATGGTGTCACCTGAGCTATTAAATGGATCCTGGCTATTATTGCCATAGTTGGCACCATTATTGCCTTTGCTGTAATTGCCGTTGTTACTGTTACTTGCATAACTGCCAGTATTATTATTCTGGCGGTCTTTCTTTGATTCAAGCAAAGCAAAACTATCAACAACTACCTCTGTTACATATACTTTCTTGCCATCTTTATCATCGTAATTTCTTGTTTGAATTCGGCCATCTATACCAACAAGTGAACCTTTAGACGTAAAATTACAGAAATTTTCTGCTGCTTTGCGCCAAATGACACAACTGATAAAGTCTGCATCTCTTTTGCCTTGTGAATTGCTGTATTGCCTGTCTACTGCCAAATTAAATGACACTACAGATAGTCCACTTTGCGTTGTTCTTAATTCAGGATCACGTGTTAACCGCCCTGTTAAAACTGCTCTATTTATCATCTTTTTGCTCCCAATAAACTATGCTTGGCGTGGTGCACATATTAACGTATTGGTACGTTTCTTGATCAACAAAAACCGTGCATATTGCATTGCTTTCGTTAAAAACATTAATCCAGTAGATACCACTACTTGTACTTGCACTGATTAACTTGACTATTGGCACCACAAGCCATTTTTTACTTAGCTGGTCTTGAAAAACAAACTGATCATCTACTACTTGCATGGCTTAACTCACTCATTTTCTTTAGTGCACTTAGCGAATAGGTCGTATATTCGCAGCGATAGCAGAATAGCCTATGATCATCAACAACAAAGTTAGTTGCATTCTTAATTTTTGATTTGTGCACCGATACATTCTTGCCATAAAAAGTGCCTATTGGTACTCCTGACTGCGATTTTACAAATATCACAGTACCGTTATATCCTTTGCCCCAAGTGTTTTGAAAGTCCTTATATATGTCAGTAACAATTGGGACTGATTTATCCTGAGTGGAATCTATTTTAGTGTGCTTGTGGTTATAAAAATCCGCATAATTTTTAATACCCTCATAGGCAATTAGAGTGGAGCCTACATGGATTGTCCTATTTGAGCCGTAGTCTATGTCTATAACGCTACTGTTCTCTTTACCGTCAGACTTTTCGGACATTTTCCTGTCTGTATGAATTTTTGCCTTGCTGGTCTTGATCTCATCTATTTTTTGACCGTTGAAATCATAGGTAGATATTTGCAGTGGCAAGCCAACAGTGCTTTGCTTTATTTCTATTTCTGCATTTTCGAAAAAAGCACATCCTGATAGCATTGGTATTAAAACCAAACATAAAGCTAATATAGCTATCAATTTTTTATTTTTTGACTTGATTTTCACTATTAGCACCTTTCATTTGGCAACTTCTCAAAAAACTCGTTGTCCTTCAGCTGATACTCAGGTGGCACATGCCCCACGTACGTCACCTTGCCATCCTTATTCTTACGATATACTGCTCTTGCCATCTTTGATCTCCTCAACTGTAAAAATGCTGTCTATATTGATCAACACATTACCCTCTTTAACATCTGTTATTTCAATTATTTTTTCACCACTCAAATTTGCGTTCCGTATTAGTGTTTTAATGAAAGTGTAGTTCTCTTTTGCACCGTACTGAGTAAGGCCGTCATTCATTTTGATTGTTGTCATTTTGGCTCCTCCTATTCTGTAACCTGCTCAATCTTTTTAGTTTTAGGGTTAACTTCAAACAGATCTATCTTTTCTCCTTCATCGTTGTTATCGTCTTCGGGTTCAGCATCGGTATCGTCCGGAACATCGCCAATATCTACCGGTTCTTCTGGCTCTTCGGGCATCTGTTGTTTAAGGACTTCGTATAAGTCTTCGCCTAACTCATAAACACTGCCATCTTTAGTTGTAGCCGAATATTTGATTTCTCTTTGGCCATTAGCATCTATCCTGTGTAGCTTGTCTAAAATCGCTATATCGCTAACTTCAAACTCACCATCCAGTTCTTCAATCAATTCCAGTTGGCTGGACTCGAGATACACAGTGATCTGACCGTCTGCAATGGCGTTCAGCTTGTCTAGCGATAGATTGTCTGTCGTTGTCTTAATCTGAATTGTTACGCCCTTATCCTTGGTCTTAAAGTTGTCTAAGTCACCGTTAAATGTTATTTTTTTGCCGTTCATTTTTGTTTCTCCTCTAATTTTTCATATTCTTTTAGTAAATGATTCGTGATTTCTTTTGACGTAGTTAAAATTTTTAAAAATGGTTCCTTGTACGCTTTTACTTCAATACTATTTTCAGGATTATCACCTAGCCTCATTGCTTTTTTATAAATTTCTTGGAATTTTTCTCTCGAGTCATATCCTAATAACTTAATAATTTGACTAGTAATAGAGATGGTGAAAAATGGTTTATATGAATCATTCAATTCATTTTTTCGATACTTTAAACATACATTTGGAAAATTAATAAGCATCAACAACTCAACTATTTTTTCTAGATATTCTGTATCTAAATCGCCTCGTATATAAGAAACTGATGTGCCGAAGTAGTCAGCCAATTTTTGCCAGGTTTCATTCTTTGGCTCTCTTTTGTCATTTTCGTAATAGTGTATAGCCTGGTTGCTAATACCAACTTTTTTGGCAAGCTCAGCTTGAGTAAGTCCTTTACTTTGTCGCAATTCTTTAATTTTGTTCATTTTGCCTTGCCTCTATTTAAGGATGACTGCTAACTGCCATGCCGAAGCTGTATAGTGTGTTATCTAGCTCACTAATTTTATCGCTCAGGTCTTCAGCTCTTTCAATTAACGTTACAAGATTGGCTGCAATGCAAAGCTGTGCCATTGCAGATACTCTGGGAGAAATTGCATCATCGAAATCATCATAAGGACAGTTAGCTTTAAAATTTTCAAATTCCTTTTGAGCAGCTTCTTTAATTTTTTTACGATATTCACGCTCTTCTTTGCTAACATATGGTGTATTGCCTTTTAGATAGGTAGCTGTTACACCTAAGTGCATTGCAATTTTTTCTAATTGCCTTTGATCAAATCCACGATTTTCATAGTTATTTTGGAGCTGGCAAAATTCATCAACATCTACTCCAATTAATTTGGCCAACTCTTCTTGGCTAACGTTTTTTTCTTTGCACAATTCTTTAATTCTCATTTTTATACCTCTACATATTTTTGCTTAACAATTTATCTCCTTCATAAAATCGCCAGTCATCATTTGCATAATCTTTGTAGCCATTATTTTTAAGCTTATCTACCCATTTCTTAGCTTCGCTATAATCGCTAAATGAGTAGCCATTACTTTTTCTTTTCAAAAAAACAGCTTCTAGTTCTTCTGAAATAAAGTGTTGTCTAATTTCGCTTAGCCATTTGTGTTTCGAATTGTTAAAAACTTTTACAGACATTTCTAATCCTCCATTAAGTCCATTTTTTCTAGTGTTGGTCTGATACCATCTTTCGCTAATAGATCGTAGATAAACTTTTTGCCCTTTTGCGTCCACTTCAAGTTATTGTGCATTCCCTGCTTGCCACCATTTTGATAAGTGAATGGCTCATATTGGGTATAGCCCTGGTTAGCATAGTCACGATATACTACCCATACTTTGCGGTGGCCACTGCCTTGTTGGTAGATAATGCCACGCTTATGCAATTCCTG